>Ga0079289_100016_pt1 | contig 39982 bp, 33 predicted proteins | sample Wag42014_10_20_FD_76336 | JGI IMG/M metagenome (GOLD analysis project Ga0079289, IMG submission 76336) | Deep subsurface shale carbon reservoir microbial communities from Ohio, USA - Utica-2 Time Series 2014_10_20 ...
AGTATAGAGGTTAACCTTACTTAACTCAAGCTGTCCGAATTACTCCGATACACTGTCCGAAAATCTCCGATACGGTGTCCGAAAACGAGCGATATGCTGTCCGAATTACTCCGATACATGCACTTATTTTTCACAAAAAGGGAATCACAAAAAATATTATGCCATGTTCTTTCTATATGTGATTGGCTATATAAAATGTTTCCACAACTAAAAAGTTACCTTAAAGAAAAAATTGAGTATGAAATACAAATAGCTTCGGAAAATGGTTCTACTTTTGAAGTTATATGGTACATATTTTTCTCACGTTTTATTAAACTTGGAATAAGAGATTTTAAATCTTTAATAGGAAATAAAAAAATCCGAGAAAATAATTTCTACTGTTCAATGCTTTTAAGTAAACAACAAATTTTCAAGGATTCAGGGATTAAACTTTTTACACGACCAAAAGAATTCACCGGGAAAAAGTTGGCAAGCCTTGTATCTGTATTTGATTGACTCTATAGAATCAACCAAAAATAATTTTTTATAAATAATATGATCGTAATCCTTGTTTTAAAATTTTTAATGATCACAATTATACCGCTTATTGAAATCCCACTACTTCATCATCAGGACAGATCTGCCGTTATCTCTGACGTAACTCCAGCATTGGTTGTTATAGATGTTTGCAACATTTCTCAGATCGGACAATTCCAGGAAGTTTGTTAAATCAGCATCAATATTGTTTAAATCCAGATATCCTGAGTTTATATAGCACTTAGAGTATAGAATAAGAAAGTTTTTTGTCTGTTCATCATTAAGTTTAATTTTATATAAATGGTTAAAACGATTCTTTTGAATTTCTTCAATCATTCCAAAATTGCAGAGGGTTTTCAAAAATGAACGCACAGACCGTTTCACCACATCCCTGTCGCCGTGTTCTGTTTGCATCTTTTTGGTTAAAACGGTAGAAGATAAGTATCCATTGGAATCATAGCTTATTGGCATTTTTTTTGTAATAAATCTCAAAACTTCATGGTCAATCATTAGCTTAACAAGAAACAATGGGCGCAGCTCGTACTCAGTATATTTTTCCACCCATTCTAAAAAAATATTATTTTTTACCGGTGTCCTCTTCTGCTGAAATGAATAAATGAAACTTCTGAATATAATCGTTCTCGCTTTTCGCTTACCCTCTTTTCCGGTTAATTCTTTTGCAATATTTTCAAATACTTTGTTGTATTCACTGGGATTGGTATCGATTTTTATTTCTTTTAATAAATTGTATATCCATTCAGGTTTAATAGGTCTATCAAAACCAATCAATTTGTAACCTCCGCAAACGGAACAATCAATTCGTCCACTGTAATTCCTCCGTGTGTTATATCAAGTTTCCCTTTATATGAAAAAGAATGCCTATTAGGTGCTAATAACGCATATTTGCCTTTCATAAAGGGGATTTCATACTTATCTAAATCGTATTTATCCAACAGGTTTGTCCCTGAAACAACCACACCTCTTTTGCAGCTTTCTTCAATCAGATATTTGTCCACTTTTTGTCCATTTCCTTCTGCAACGACGGTTCCGTGATCAGAACAAATAAAAATCTTATATCCGTTTTCTTTAAGTAATAATAATTCATCGATAATTGTTGATTTTTCCAGATAATTTTTTACAGACTTAAAATAGTTAAATTTATTTTTATTGTTCGCAGAGATTACAGCACCATGTGCACAGTCGTCAAAAATATTGTAAACTAATTTAATTGCATCCAATCCCAACAAATCATCAGAAGACTTTATTTTACCTTCGGAAAAGGATTTTACTTCCAGATGCGGAAACTGATTTTCAAATGTTTTATTTTCATTAATGTTAATGCCATTATATATAGATTCATACTGTCCGGAAAAAATAGCTGCCCTTGAAATTTTTGTTGTAGTGGGTATTAATGAGAAAATATATTTTTCTATAGTATCTAAATTATGTTTAGAAAATATGCTTTTTAACAGCAGCCATTCCGCCACACCCATTCCGTCGAAACACACCAGCGCAAATTTTTCGGGCTTCGTTTTGTTAATGTAGCTTATTATTTTATCTACAGTTTTAAAATCATTAGCAGGATAGTAAAATGAATTTGTTAGGCCACTTGCAAGTACAAAGTTCTTAACATTGCTATCCATATTTTCTAATAAATCATTTTTAATGTCGTTGTCTAATAAATAAGATATATGAACAAGTCTGCCATGTTTTTCACCTATTTCTATTACGTCATCAAATTTATTTATATTTGACGAGATTCTGGATATTTCCTTTTCAAGTTGAACTTTTGAAATCGTCAATTCTTCGTATCTGCACCTTTTTGTTAATTCGTCCAAATTATTTTCATTGATAAATGTAAACTCATTGTTGTGATTTATATTATATTTGATGATTTGTCTTATATTCTCAAGACTATTTTCCTGCAGTATTTTAGGCTGTATTTCAAACGGCAGTCCCTTTTCATCAAGTGTCACAACACTTAACTTCTTTTTTACCAATTTAAAATAGGGCTCATTTTTCAAAATATCAAATGTCAGGAAAATATTATGTGTTTCTTTTGATAGACTTATAAAATCATCATAATTTGGGGCTATCCTATAATCAATATTGTTTTCTTTCAGATAATTTTGAACATCTTTGTCATATATAAAATAAAATTGATCCGAAATAGCCTTTTTATAAGATTTTTCCAAATCAAGCTTTTCTATGTAAAAGTCCAAAAACTTCAATTATTTAAACTCCACAAAAGCTACTTGGCTTAGCTGCATTTTGGGCACAATATTTTTTTGTTTCTCAAGGTTCAAAAGTTGTGAATCTTTTTCTTCGGCTATTGTTTTCAGCCTGCTTTCTCTTATGTTGGCTATAGCAATTTCGTCAATACTGTTACGTTTAAATCTATAATAGTCAGCTAATTTATTTTCATATTTTTCGATTTCTTCCATCCATTCATTTTTTATGGAAATGTAAAAATCCTCAGCTTTGCCGTCGGCTTCTTTTTTCGCTTTGTTATACAGCTTTTGTATATCGTAGTCCTCTTTTACTTTTTGCAAAGGTTCATAATTCTCAATAATGTTATCATCCAAGTACCTGCTTATACGCCAATTACAAAAGTCCTCATCTTCCATAAAAACAGATATATTAAAATCCCTCTTTTTAAGACTGTTGCTTATATTCAGCTTAAAAACGAACCATATACCTGATATACCCTGAAACTTGTTAATATCAATTTTAAGCGCTGACACTTTTCCCAGAGAATCACGTTCCATTTCATTTTTGGTGAGATTAAATAAAGGATGTTTGATATTAACTATTTCAGCCTTTTGGTTTTCCAAAGCAACATCAGGGTGAAAACTAACATTTCTAAACACATTTGGTAAATTCACAAGCTGGGGAAAAGGGTTATGAAAATAGTACATATCTTCATGTTCTTTATATTTATTAACATCCACTTTTTTGTATTTCAGATAGTCCAAAACAAGGTTTTTAACATAATACTGTAATCTGTCATTCAAAAGATCCTCTGCATTTTCTTCAAAATTTGAAAAAGGAAGCATTAAATCGTCATTTTTAAGTATTTCATTAGCCCTGCTGTATATTTCTTGGGCTTTTGCATCTATCTCTTCTTCCAACTTATTTAACTTATCGAAAGCTTCCACATAGATTTTATCAAAAGAAAATTCTTCATCCAAAAGGCTCAGAATATCCGCATATTTATCCTCACCATACTGAGTTTTGATAAGATTTAATTTCTTTTCCAAAATTTCTCTTACCCTATCTTCCACGGTTTCTTTCAGCTGAAAATTAAATATGAGCACATCTTCTTTTTGTCCTATCCTGTCAATACGGCCAATTCTCTGTTCTAATCTTGCAGGATTCCATGGCAAATCAAAATTTATCATACAGTAACAAAACTGCAGGTTTATCCCCTCTCCACCTGCATCTGTGGAAATAAGAAACTGGTCATCTTTTCTAAAACTCTCTATTTGTTCAATTCTATCATTTCGTGATAAGCCGCCATGCAGCAAAGCGCAGGGATACCCAAGTTTTTCCAAATATTGGATTATGGCGTTTTGGGTGGACTTAAATTCTGTAAAAATTATAAATTTTAAATCGGCTTTTCCTTCCCGTTTGCATACTTCGTTGATGGTTTTCATTAAGTATTCGAATTTTACATCAGAAAAGCTGTTTGTAATGCCTTCTGCCAATTTAATACATTCTTTTATAAATTTTATCTCTATTTCCAGGTTTTCTTCATCCATTGGCTGTATTTTCAACAGATCTTTTTCTATTTCATCATCGTAATCCAAGTCATCATTATCATCAGCTATGTATTCATTCTCCACTTCTGAAATCTTATCATTGTAGTTTTCCAGGAATTCCAGTCGTCTTCTAAGGGAAGCCAAAATAGCAAAGCTGCTGGATGAGACGATCCTCTGAAACAGAATGACCAAAAGCATATAAGCCTGGTTACCTTCTTTTTTTGCTATGTTGTAATATTCCTGGGTATATTGAGTAACTTTTTCATAAAGCTTAATCTCAGAAGTATTTATATTTTTGTCTCTTAAAATTTTAATTACACCGGTTAGTCGGTTTTTAAATATTCTGTTGCCATCGAAATCTACTGCTGCACGCTTTTTGTTTCTAACAGCAACTTCATTTATGATTTCCGGCACCAGCGACTTTTCATTGACGAATAAAACAGGATCGATAAGCTTTAACAGATTTAAAAATAATCCAGAATCACCCTGATGGGGTGTTGCGGTCAGTAAAAGTAAGATAGGAACTCTATCGCTGAGATATTTGCCTATTTTATATCTTGCTGTTTCATCGCCCCTTTCCGTTTTACTTAGCTTATGTGCTTCATCTATTATTACCATATCAAATTCAGCGTTGGTTATGTCATCAAAAATATTTTTATTATGCCAATCGCGGCGTTTCACTTCCTCCTTGGATAATTTTTCATGGATTTTTAAGGGCTTCACTGAGTCAATGGACACAAGGATATTATCATGAAGCTTCCACACGTTAGTTTCTTCTCCGTAGCTTTGTTTTAAAGCCCTTACATATTCCTTTGAGTAGACGATAAACTGTTCTTTGAATTTGTTGTAAAGTTCTTCCTGCCATTGAGTTATAAGTCCTGAAGGAACAACAATTAGAGTTCTTTTTATAAGTCCCCTTAATTTTAGTTCCTCATAAACAAGGGCTGCTTCGATAGTCTTACCAAGACCAACTTCATCAGCAATTAAACAACGGGGATTTAACTTATTTATCACAAAATTGGTTACCAAAAGCTGATGGGGCAGAGGTTTTATTTTAAAATTTGCCGAAGTAACGATTTTGTTTTCTGACAAATTTTCCTCAATCTTTAGAAGAAGGTTGCGGACAATAAAAATCAAAGGATTTTCAAACTCTCTGTCAGCTAATAATGTAAGCGAATCTTTCTCTTTAATAATATCACTATACTTTGTTGATATTATTTCACGATTATTAAAAAGCAATTCTACATGCTTTTCTCCAAAAAGTTCCTCAAAACCGATTACAATAGCAGGACCTTTATCTTTGTAAAGTCTGCTTCTGACTCTGTCGCCTGGTTTCATCCAAAATACCTTTAATAATTTCCGGTTTTTATTTCCGCTATTTCAATAAAATCTCTTACTTCAGAATTTCTCTCTAATATTTTTTTATCAAGTTGTTTGGCTACAGTAAGAATCTCTCCAAACTTTCCTTTCTGATATAGCATCTCAAATCCGTAAACAAGTGCTTCATTTCTGCAGGATTTGATTTTCTTTCTGGAGTTTTTGGCTTCTAGGAGAATAGTATTGAAATCTCTCACTAATTCTTTTTCACGTTTCTTCCTGACTGTTAGTTCTTCATCTTGGGATTGGGGTCTTCTGTATTTACCATTTTCAAAGATAAAATTATTTTCAAGCATTTCTTTAAGTTCAGGAATATCGTCTTCAGCAATGTTAGATATTTTTGTGAAATTTGTGTATATAGTGCTATAATCTTTTGGTTCTTCTATATAATCATACAGCCATCTGATTGCAGTTTTTTCATCGTATACCAATAACTTTTCAGCAGCAAAAGCCGAACCAACAATTCCATCAAGCTTCATTTTCTTTTTATATTCCAGGTATTGTTCAAGTTGATTGCTGTCTGCAAACCAATAGCCGTCTGCTTCGTAAAATGTGTTTCTTAACATTTCATAAAACTCACTGGAATCGTAGCGTACAATATAACCGTGCTTCAGATAGTAGGAAAGCATTTTGGAATACAGCATCTTTTCTGTTCTTTCTATATTGGGTGTTGGTGTGAGATTATCTAACTGCATCCTGATAAAATCCTCTTCCATACCTTCCCCTGCATTTTCTAGAAAACGGTTTTCAAACTTTTTATCAGGCTTGTATGCAGATATTACAAGATCATTTTTCACTGCACCAGTTGATGTTACCTGCTTAAAAGATCCCTGTTGCTTATCAAGTATACTGACGTTAGCAATGACAAAACCTGCTTTCATCATAGCTTCCTGTATCGCATTCCACACGGAAGATTTTGAATTATGGAAAACAACGGTGATCCACCTCTTGGGTTTCAGTACTCTGTAGTACTCTTTAAATGACTGCAGCATCAGTTCCGAATATTCAATCAACGATTTTCCCTGGGTTTTATTGACAATTGCTTCAGTCTCATTGTTTGTGAAAACTTTCAGCCATGATTCCCATAGAAAATTAAGTTCTGAATACATAAGGTTGTCACCAAATGGTGGATCGGTAAATATATAGTCAATATTATTATTTTGGGTTTCATCAAAATTGGTAATACTTTGTGTTGTTATTAAGTTGTGAAAAAGATTATGTTTCCAAACTTCTTGACAGTCATTAATTTTTCTCTTCAGCAATATAAGAGGGGTATTTTCATCAAAAAGTGATGGAATATAAAATGTTCCAGAAACATTACCAGTCCTTCTGTCAGCAATTTTCCCATTCTTTTTAATTGGCATAAATTTGTACATTTTTGTTAACCTAGATATTGCTGAGGTGAACCAATATATTAAGGTTTTTTTAGACAAATGACTAAAAACATTGGCAATATAAAGCAAGTTTCTTTTTGTATAAAAGTGATGAACATGTGTTATGCCATGAGACTTTTTTGGCTGCTGCGTATTATAACCTTCAGGCATTCTGTAAGTTGGATACCAGTAAGGAATATCCAAACTTTCAATTTCTTCTATGAGTTTTAAATCATTCTCGTCAGGAATTTTTTCATATCGTTTCCCGTCAAATGTATAGTTAAGCATGACAGGCACCTGTTTTGCCTGGGTTATTTCCTGGCCTATAGATTTATCGTGAAAAGTTACCCATGATTTTTCGCATTCCTTTTTTGTAATTTCTGCTTCACAGGCAGAACAGAGAAATTCTTTTAACACTTTACCACTTTCTTTATCCACAGCCGCATCCCAAAATACAATTTCGCCACCACAATAGGGACATATAAACACATCTGACCAGACCGTATAATTTATCGTACCTTTGCCAAGATATTCTCTATCAGAGGATCGTGTATTAAAATGATATGTCTGATACATCCAGCCGCATTCTTCCTCTACTTCTTCCAATATCCTTTCAGCTTTTTCCTGAAAAGCATCAATATCCACAGGAGTATTATAATTATAAGCAATAAAAGTAGCTGCCGGTGATAGGTCAGATAATACAGCCTTCCTATTAAGCATCTGGGCGGCCACTCCTGTCATCCCTGTGCCACAAAATCCGTCAAAAACAATATCACCTTCATCAGTGTAGTGTTCGATATATTTCATTATTGCCTTATACGGCACTTTTGTATGGTAAGAGTGTGCATTGTATATAGGATCGTTTTTGCCTTCACTTACATCGCCAACATAAGGTTCTCTGTGGTACTCATCTGTTTCTTCATCATATGGTGTGCCGTATTTTTCAATAAACTCATTTATGTAGGGATTAGGGCAGGCAGTATAGTGTGGAGGATCTGATAATTCTAAAATATCTTCATCCCTGCCATGGGGGTAGCCTTCAATTTTTTTCATTTCTTCAAGATATTCTTTTAATGGGTTATCAGCTTTCATTTTCATCACTCTCCAGCTTTATGCGGACATTGGCCTTATCTTTACTACCAATAATATCCGACAGGTATTTATTAAAATTTGCTTCGATTTGTTCAACTGCAATCATTTCTTCATCAGGGAAAATTTTGTTGATAAAATCTTTTGGTTTTATACTGATAACATCAATTTCCCGGAATAACTTGTTTATTACATTTATTTGATCGCTTGTTAAATCCTCCGGCAGTTGCTTTTTCTCAAATATACCGCTTATAAACTGTTTTTCCCTGTCATTTTCAAGAAAATTTATATTATCTCTGTATTCACGTATATAATCTAAGGTTTGATTTTCAAAAGACTCCAGTAACTGCTCAAACTCATCTTCTATTTTATTGATTTCTGACAGTATAGAAGAGTAGTTAACATTACTTCTCGGAAAGAAGCAATCTTGACAGAAAACATTAGAATCCAGTTCGTCTAACAGTCTTTTATTTTTACACTCTACTCCTTTTAATTCTCTAAGCTTTGAGACAAGCTGGTTGAATTTTGTATCGTTGATAAATTTTATTTTTGCCAGAGAGTTCAATCTTCTAACAGTCCCGCCATTTAAAATATTGTCAAGGGATCTCCAGTCTATTTTTGATCCAACGTATTTTTCATGAGCAGGATAATATATACCTTTTTTATACAGTGATTTAAACTGAGTTATCTTGCCTCTAAATCCGTTTCTATTTACCCTGTCCTGTAATGAGTCAAAATGGCTGCAGTCTTCAGTTATCTGGTCATAAAGTTCTTTTAACTTATTTCGGTTTTTTATATCACTGAAAAAAGTATTATAATTATTCACCAAATCCATCGCTTTATGGATATATTGAATATCCGGCTTTAGTGCAAAATATTCTTTGAGTGCTTCGTCAGTTTCCTCTATTTTTTTGATTAAATTTTTTATTTTAGATATATCTCTGTTGTAAGGTTTCAGCTTGTCAAACTGGGAAACATTGTCCAGATCGAAATCTTCCCATTTTATTGCATTAATAGCTTCCAGTTCTTTGTAAACATCATCCTGGTTTATATATGAATCATAGCTGCTTTGAAGCTTATTGTAATTTTCTTGGATATCAGCCTTTTGTCCCAATATTTCTGTTATTCTTTCTTTATATTTTTTAAAAGCAGGGATTCTTGTTTTTTCATTCAGTATTTCATCGCCATTTAGCCCGAATGTATTTAATATATTAGCAGCAAAATCAAAAGACACCTTTTTTTCCAGCTTTACATATGGAATATTTTCAAAAGTGCTTAACGATCCTAGCTTCTCTTTTACATTATTGATGGTTATAGATTGTCCACCCTTTGCCTGCAATATGGTTTTCCCCATGAGGGTGGTTATCGATAAAATAAAATAGACTATTTCCTTTTCTAATCCGTAATCCCCTTTTGATAGTGGTTGTGCAATATCATCATTAATTTTTATCACCTGGTCAGGTTTATCTTTGATAATCTGCAATATATGTTCCGCCAGTGGAGACTGTGATGTATTGGGGTAGTTATTTTCGTCAAGCAAATTTAATGATTTTAGTAAGTGAATGGATTTGGTGGACAGATTATTAAAGTTGCCTTTTAATAATTCGCTGAGATACGTGTCCAACGTTTTAATAATATTAGTTGATGATAAAGCAAACGGGTACACAGGATGCAGCGGATATTTTTCATCAAATAAAGGACTGAATAAACTCGTCTTTATTTCGTCAAAAGCTTGATATAATCCAGCATCTCTGGTGCCCAAGTGGTTTTTAATATTCACTTCCTCATTGTTAAGCTTGAAAGTACCATTATTGACTATTATTTTTGACAACCTGTAAGCAAAACCTATGTGATTTACATCCCCAAGCCTGTACCCATCAATTTTCTCTTTAAGCTTTCTTTCCATTATTGCTTTTTGGAACCCATCATCCCGAAGCTGCTTTATTGCAACAATTTCTCTCAATAGCGTAAGGGCTTCTGGATTACTTAATGACATTTTTATCTGAAGCTGATTGTCAGACTGTTTCTTTATTTCATCATTGTAGAAAGGAGAAATAAATACAATCTCATAATCCTTTTTTGCCAAATTTTCAGGTAATATGTTGTCCCTCTTTTTAAATAAAACATAACCAAGCCTGAATGACTTCTTTTTTCTCCACTCACATTCATCTTCAAATACATCGGGATTGTTTTTATAATGGACAAGATCCAGAAGTTCTTCTAATTGTATAAATAATTCATGTTCCAATTCATCTTCGGAAACGTTATCCACTTTCTGCTGTATTTTTTCTTCAGGGTCTACACCAAGTTTTGTATCCAAAGTAATATATGTATACCCTGTAGATTTATCTTCCCGAAACTTAATGTGCTGACCGTCTGTAATCTCACGTAATTTTTTAACAACCAGGCTAACATGATCTTCTGAACTTAATGCCTTATTAGGGGGTAAAATAAGAAGCTTATCTGCCAGTTCTTTTGCAGTGACACCTTTATTGCTGCTATCCCTGAGTGAAAGAACTGCCAGACCTTTTACTATTTTCCTGGCATCATTCTGAAACTTGCTCTCCATTAGATTTATTTTGTCAAAAAGTACAGTAACCACTTTTATGTAATCCGATACTTCTGGCAGGTTTTTCTTGTTAGGATCTAAATAGAGAATGTCGTATATTTTTTCAAATGTAATGAAAAATGGAAACTCTTTTTTTATATTCCGTTTGATTTCCGATACTGCGAATTGGATGATTCCTCGTTTCTCAAAAAATGGCAGTGTGCTAAACATTTCTACTAAATGAGGCGTCAAAGGAAAAAGATTTATGTAATTATCGATGTCACTGTTAACATCCTCAATTTTTTCCAAATAATTATACTCTTTCAACCGATTTTCTATTTCATGCTTTTGTTGAGTTGTTTTTGAAACAATCCGTTCTGAAATAACCTTTTCAACGTCTTCTTTCAGAATAATAATATTCTGGAATCTTTCTCTTACCCTGCCTATTTCTTGTCCTGCTTCTTTAAACCTCGAGCTGCTAAAAATATCTTCCTGCATGGAACCGATAAACATTATATCATTTTCTTGGGCTAGCTGACCTATAATTCTTAAAAACTGAAGGTCCTGTCTCATATCTTCTTTTCGCTTCATTGAGAGAAAATCGGATATTTCATCTATTGCAACCAATAAACCGGCTGCACTATTTTTTTCTTTAATTTTATTAACGATATATTCAATATTATCTTTATCAGAATAATCCTTCTCAAGATCAAAATCTTTTATATGTATATCGTATTTTTCTGCCAGCTGCTTTTTACACTTATCATAAAACCATCTTCTTAACTCTACAGGCCCCGACTGCAACTCGAAATAAACGGTATAAAACGTTCTATTAAAACCTTTAAGCTGTTCCTTTATATTTTCATTATTCACATATTCTGACAAATTCGTGTTTTCCACGATAGATATAAGCATTGCAGTTAAATGTGATTTGCCACTCCCGTAATTACCGATTATGTTGCGTGCTTTATGCACTGGCTTTGACAAATCTTCAAAGAAGTCTGCCACTTGTTCTTCTATTTTTTCTGAAAATATGTAGCTGCTAATAATTTGTTTTTTACGGTCGGCTGTTTTAAGAGAATCGATATCGATAACATCTCTAACTGTCTGAAAGTTGAAGTATCGGCCAATGGCATTTTCAGGGAGATCGCTTACGTCGTATTCTAAATTATTTTCTGGTGACTTTATTAAATAATGATCTGCTTCAAAGTTGTCTGAAATATCTTCTATAGGGACTAAATTGATGTCTCTAATTTCTTTGTCGTAGTAATCTTCTTGGCCAAATTCACCATGGTAAAGTCTATTACCAAGTTTTTTTTCATCTTCCAAAAACAACACTACTGAAGCTTTCCCCCTGGTATTATATTTGAATGCTTCAATAGGTGAAATATTAGTTAATGGATCGCTGTATAAGATATCGCCGTTTTCAAGTATTATATTATCTGGGAGACTTATAAACCAATCTTTAAGTTTAGAACGCATGTCGACTTCATTTTTTATTTCATCGCTGTGTTTATTTTTCAGTTTTATGAATTCTTCTTCGATATCGACAACTTGCCATCCATTTTTTGTAAGATAGTCAATTATCTTTTCTTTTTTATCTTTATTCTTACCGATTATTGCAAGCAAACGATATGTAATATTCTGAGTCTGATAAATTAGTGCATTCAAATCCTTTCGATTTTCTGACATATTTTTCCCTCCGAAAAGAAACTACTGAATATTAACAGACCTGATTTCAAATTTCCAGTTCAATGGCTGTTATTTTTTAGATGTTTTAAAATGGTTTTTAAGTCCTGGAAATGGACATCGACAAACTCAACATCCGTATCAAAATCTCCGAGACTAATTGGAATTACTGTTGATTCTGTCTCTTCTAACTCATTTAAGAAAATATCATAGGCGGTTTCATCATTTTTGATGAATTCTTTAAACATTGCAGCACATATCGGGCATAATGCTAAATAGTTACTTTCAGATTCTTTTTCAATATTATCGTAAATTTGTACTGCCTCAAAGTAATAGTCACCATTCCTTTTTTTAAAAGGCATTTCTTCTTTGCATATTTGGCAAAACATTATTCCATAATCATTGGTATAATTATCAATCAGCATTGGAGTGGGGTCTATTTGACTTCTGCTATTTCTCACACTTCTTTGTTTAAGCTGATACTCTTTATCAGGTGCATCCTCTAATTCATTAATTATTTTTTCTTGACGACGTTCTGGATTAGAAGATTTTTTTTCGGGAAATTCATTGTTATAAGACTTATTTCTAATGCTATTCTTCCATTGGTTAAATTCTTCTGGATATTGCTTCATAATATCTAAATCTTCAAGTTCAACTCCAACTTCTTCTGCAAGCTTAGCAGCTGAATCCTTTTTCATCTCTAACTTATCAGCTAAAGTCTCGTCTTTTATGAAGGAATCAGGAAGTTCACTTAAAAAAAGATCAGAGGGTTTATAAAAATTACCATCTTTGCCTGGTAGCCATTCAGAATCAATAAGTATTTCACCAAAATCTGAAATAACTTCATATTCCTCGTATATATTTCCAGTATTTGAAAAATCGCTACGGCTTGACCTAATAACTTTACCTCTTATATGCTTTGAATATGGTATAGCTATGTTTCTCCAAATAAACTCACTTTTTTCCAAATTAATATTTTCTATCGCTTCTTGTAAACCGTCTACTTCAAATTCCGGATCAAATCCCTGTAGGCCTTTACGATACCTATTTCTGGGATCATACTCTAACTCTATTTCATTCTTATAATTTGGTTTATTGCTAAAAGTTCTAACATCAGATTCAACACCTATTTCATGTAAAATATCAATAAAATCAATGTTTTCATAAAACTTGTTGTCAACAAAAACAGAAGAATTATCAAAATAATTAGATAATTCTTCTGTTTCGAAATATAATAATTCAGGTTTCCTAAAAATATTATCTGGGAATTTTGTTAAAACAAACTCCGTATCACATAATTTCTCTGTTAAGCGATCTTTTTTATCTTCCGATCCAAGTTCAAACGCCTCCTTAATTTGCTTTATATGACATTCATGTTCCTCTATGCTAATATACTTATCAGAATGGTATATAGGTATTATGTTTTTTATAACTTCCTCTACAGTGTCAACTTCCTGAAGGCCAATATTTTCAAAAAACTCAATTATTTCCTCATTTTCTGTGAAACACTTTTTAATTATTGGCAATTTAAAGCTTGTAGTGTAATCATTATTAGGTATGAAAGCACTGGGGTTTCCGTCTTCATCCAAAACTTCTACATGAGTATTATCTTCCAGCCTAATAAGTTTAGTTTGATAGAGTAAATGTTCTTCATTAATCCGGTATATATTGGGATTATTACTTAAAAATAAATAAAATTTTTCAAGCCACGCATCTGACTGTTGAGTCAAGAATTTGCTAGTGATTTGACTGTATAAGTCAGGAGGTCTGATTTCTTCTATATCAAGACATTCTTTTAAAAATTTCCTTAATTCGGATGTTCTATCAGCAGTAATTTTACTGTCTAACCAGGCAAGTTTCTCTCCTGAACCATAAAGTTCTGTTAACATATCATCATTAAAAAGGTCTCTTAGATAATCGCCACGAGCTAATTTTGCATTTTTACCCTTTATATAAGATCCTTCATTTGTTGGTAAAAGATCATTATTAAACAAAACCTCTTTTATATATTCAAACAATGGATAGAATATTTCCTCTTTTATTTCGTTATCTTCATTAATAAAATCATCCTCATTTATAGGCATTGCTTCCAATGCTGAAACAGATAACAGTTTTTGTTCTTTTAAAATTTCGAGTGACTCAGCAACTAGCTTTGACACTTTGTCAACCAATTCGATATTCCAAGGTTCTTCTTTTTCAATATTATCTCTTGCTATAGTAGTTTTGAATGGTCCATTAATAAAAAAGCCTGTATAGATCGGTTTTTCGGTAGGGAAATAAACAAATAATGGTGGATTATTTATTTTTTTTATATATTCTTTTTCGTTTTTTGAATCATAACCTAATTTATAAGCAACTTCAACTTTCAACCTATTTTCATTATTATCGCAGACACTTTTATCAAAAATAAGCCAGTTCTCTTCTACATCTATGCCATTATTTTGCCCTACCAAAGTCACTTTTCTCACATTTGGATAATCATTTAAAAATTTGGTTTCTTTAATATATTCTCCATTTTCCCCATTTTCTTCATTATACCACTGTATATCTTCAATATTTCTTAAAAAAAGTAATACTTGTGATCCTAAATTTTTCAGTTTTTTAAAGATAATGTTAAAAGTTTCTTCTTTCCCTAATTCATCATGATTAAATGGAAAAATAAATACTGTTTCATTTTTTTTAATCTTGATATCCGGTTTTTTAAATTTTGGTAATATGTATTCTTCTATTATAAAATGTTCATCCCCGGAGTGAATCTCTGGTGTATTAGTAAAAGCATATACTGACTTAAAACCTATTCCAAAAATACCAATTTGATTTGAGTCTTCTGTTTTGGAACCTTCTAATATAGTTGTTATTCCTTTTACATCATCTTTATTAAATAAAGCACCAAAGTGTCTAAATTCTAATCTATCTGAGAAAAGCCTAAAAATAACCTTTCTATCAAAATTTTCTGGAGGATTTTCTCTGCTTCTCCTGCACAATGCATCTTCAGCATTTTGAAGTAATTCGTAGATGAAGTGTGTTTTGTCGCTGTATTGTTTTACTGCTAATGTTTTAATTCTAGAATAATATTTTGTACCGTTTTCTTCTATATTTTTATCAGCTATTTCTTTATAAGTACTTGACATAATTATTCCCCCTTTATCTCAATCCCACCATAAATTACAGGTTCTGCAATAATATCGGCACGTTCTATCGATATATCGAGTTCCTGAATTCTTCTTGCATAGTCAGCCTCAGCTGTTTCTATCTGAGATTGTCTCATCCTTTTTATCTTTTCATTAGTAGCTTGCAACAACTGTTCTTTTAGCAAAGATAATCTTGCTTGATGACTTCTATTCAAACTTTCCCTTCTGTATTCAGCAATTTTTTGAGTATACTTTTGATGGTTTTCTTTTTCTATCTTCCATAATTTATGATGCATAGCATCTAATTTGTCTGCAATTTCTGAAAAATTAAATTCCGCTTTATATTCGCCCGTTTTTGATATTTCAAATATATTACTTAGCTTTTTAGTAACTTCTTCATTTAAACCGATAGGCTTTAAAACTAGATCCGGTTTTATGCCTATAAAATTCCACTGATAAATTGCAAAAGAATACTCCCCTTCTTGCAAATCATTTGTATTAGCCGTTAAATTTACAAAAGTTTTTTCAGTAGTATCAAATACTTCAGAAGCTTGATGCACTAATGGATGCAATGGGGTAACAAAAGCAACTTTGTTGTTATTTGATGCCGCTTCAGAATCAAAAGTTATTTGTAAGTGTTGCGAACCACCCTTTAACCAGTTTTCCCACTCTCTATATGTACTTGAAGATTTGCGGGACAGTTGTCTAAAGTCTTGCAGAAGTTTATTCCTGGCTTCTTGAGAAAGCCTAAGTGTTTTTACCGACTTTTCTCCAAGAATAAACTCATGGGTGCCTTCAATACGCTTTTGAAGATAGATTTCAATCAATCTTCTTAAAGCATCAGGAGTTAACCATTTACTTGAGGCCTCTTCAATCTCTTTTTTAATCATGTCCTGCGGCAAATTAATACCAAAGAGTTCAAGCTGCTTTTGTTCCAAATCTTCTTGTTCCTGAATAAACCGAATTTTGTTGTCAGCAATCTGTTGAAGTTTTTCCTGTCTCTCGATCTCACTTAAGTCAAAGTTTTCTGCTATGTTTTTAATCTCTTGGTTGATTTCGCCTAATATCTCTTCACTTCCTCCAATAGCATTATTGAAAACTCCAATTCTTAATAAACACCTTTCATAAATATCTGCATCTACTGTTCCTGGAGTTATTAAGTTATAAATTGCAATACTTTCACTTTTTTGACCTTTTCGATCAATTCTACCAATTCTTTGTTCTATTCTCATAGGATTCCAGGGGATGTCGTAGTTTACAATACAGTCGCAAAATTGGTAATCCAAGCCTTCACAACCAACTTCAGAAAAAAGTAATACATCTAATGCTTTTGGTTCATCTTTATGCATGGCAAAACGGTTTCTTAACTCAACTCTATTTTCATCAGGTGTTCCTCCATGCACCATGGACACTCTATATCCTAAATTATAGAGATTTTTATATAAATAATGAAGAGTATGTCTAAAACTGCTGAAAAGCATGATCTTATTGTTTAACATATGCTGTTTTGTTTCTATTATATCCTTTAAAGCATTTAATTTTGGGTCATATGTATCAAGATGCTTTACCATATAAAGAATTTCTTTTATTTGATTTTCAATTTTAACGACAAAATTAAGATCATTTAAAATCTCACTTCCGTCTGTTTCATCCCAACTAAGTTCATCCATATGTCTTTTTAGTATTTCTTCTAAAAAAGGCGCTAAACCAAACAGACAACTGGAAACCTGCCGCCGAATTGTTGTCATCATAAACTTAATGTTTTTATCATTATAAAGAGAGCTAAAAATTTCCGCTTGGATTTGAAGTATTTTATCATGAAGCTGTCTTTGTTGATTTGTAAAGTTGACCGTTATTGTTTCAGGTTTTCTGATCGTAAAATCTCCTATATCTCTTCGTCTAGTTCTGTTAATTATGCCAGAAAAAGTATGTAGATTTTCCAACTCTGTAATCATTTTTACTCTTTCTTTATCGTTAATGTAGTTTAATCTTAGTGTCTCTTTTATTCTTTGAAATTCTGGATTTTGTTTTAATATTGACTGGCCCCATGAAGTAGTTACTGCACCATTCAATGATTCTAAAGCTCGACTTTGCCAATCTTGAGGCTTAGCACGAACCATATTTACAGCTTCATTAATATACGGGTTAGGTTCTGACATATGCACAAAACTTTCTCTATCAATTATCAAATCAGGCCTTAGTGTATTCAGTAATACAAAAAGATCATCATTGCCTAACTGAATAGGTGTGGCTGTCAAAAAAATAGCTGCTTCAGCATGGTCACAAAGAAATCTTACTCCTTTATGGCTGAAAGTATCCTGATTTCTTATATGATGTGCTTCATCAATTATTACTAAATCAAACCTGGGTGGTGGATCTAAATCTAACAATCCTTTCTTATTTTTTCTTTTATTAGTGTAGTTGGTGCCATATAAAAAAGATTCATCAAAAAGAGAGTATGGAATTATTGCCTTTTTATATTGTTCTGGCCATTCTCCATCTAAATCCATTTCATTTAAACAATATCTTAAATCTCTACCATTTAAATGAACAAAACGTTCATCAAAACGCTTCATTTCAATTTCCCATTTTCTTTCTGTAACCAATGGACGTGGACATACGATAAGAATTGAATTTATGTCACGTCTGGATTGCATTTCCTTAAGTATAAGTCCTGCTTCAATTGTTTTACCAACACCAACTCCATCAGCAATTAATAACCTAGGACGATCTGACCTTATGAACCGGAGAACTGGCCTGAACTGATAAGGTATAAAATCAACTTTTGCTGCATTTAATGAGTATAAAGTGGAAAGGCTTGGACATTTAATTTGAAGTGCTGACAAAAAAGCATGAAACTCATCAGAAGACAACACATTAGCTTTTTTATTTCCTTCTTCTAACATTATTTGTGATTCATAAAAAGTTTGTTGTCTGTTATCAAGAAATATATTATATCTATCTTCACTTTCACCTGATACAATGTTAAGTACTGCTCCCTTTTTTGTAGGATCAGATTTTAGGGTTACTATTTGTCCTGGTTGAAATTTTATGTTTTTATTATTATTTGTGTTTACTTTATCTATTTCTATCTTATTCATTTGATTACTTGAGGAAGTTTGATATTTAGTGATTGAGTTTTTCATTTTCTGAATTTCATTTATTAGCTGTTCATCTGCATTAATAAAATTTGCAAACCTGTAAATTGTATCCAAATATCTGTAGATATCTTCTTTATGTATGTCATTACTACCGATATGAGCCCATTTATTTCTAATAATTTGCATTTCTTTAACGTAGTGGCGAAATTCATAAGTTAGATTATATTTATTAGATATTTGAAACCAGTTATTATCAAGAACTCTTAGTAAAGCTGCTAAATCCAAGGAATACAACGAATCAATATTATTCAATTCAATTAATTCTTTCTGTTTGAAAGTAACCTTTTCATAAACAGCATCTTTCCACCAGTTATTGAAAAGGGCGGGTAATATTTTGTCTAAATACTTTGCTAAGCTTTTTGTTATTTTATGTAGAAGTGGTGTTAAATTATAATCCATATTGAATTTTAGCTACAAAAAAAAATATTTTCAATCGAGTTTAAGTTTTGGAAACATTTTTTGTGTTACTATTTTCCTGTGAAAGAAGATATTAATGATATTTCAGTTGTTGAATTAAAGGAATATATAGAAGAATGGATAGAAGAAAATATCAATAATGCAACACAACAACCACTTGGAGTTGACCTGGAGCTGTATATGCAAAATGTTTGTGTTATTTCCGTAAAGGAGTTACAATTGCTTATGAGCTGTCTTGGTTCGTAGGTTCGCCAGGCAACTCAAGTGAACGCTAGCTGCAGAGGGAAATGTAATTGAGTATTCACGAAATAATCCTTTCTTACCTTGAGGTCATACTGAGTGCTCAGGTTGTGATTGGTGGCGTCATTATCTGGTTCCTGCTTATGTTTCGAGCCCCGCTTACTGCATTGATTGATAGGGTCGCGTCAATTAGATGGGGGGCCAGCAGAACTTTCTGCGCCTCAGCCCACCAGTGATAGGCGTGCAGTGGATGGACAGGCAGAAGACGATGCGCTTGGCGAGTCAGCTGATTCGGAATTACCCGAAGGAGTTAATGTCTCAGAGGAGGATGCTAGACGGCTCCGTCAAACCATGCAATCCGAGAGAGCACGTGCACATTTGTGGGAGTATAGGTACCTAAATTACTTCTTAGTACTGAATAGTCAGCGTGTGCTGGATTGGCTAGCTGGATTACCGGATCCGCCGACCTTTACGATGTATGACGCTTGGTGGCAGCAAGTAATACCCAGTGCGGAACAGCGACGTACAATAATTCAAGTCCTCGAAGAACATAATTTGATAGTTATGAAAGGTGATCTTATTGAAATCACACCAAAAGGTAGAGAATACATCGAATGGAGAGGACCGCTTCCAAGGTCTTTGGTGCAAGTAGATCGGCATGGACACAGCTAGCAAACGCGTCAAAGCGGGCCGGCTTTTCCGCTGACACCTCCAAGCCGGCCGGTTACGCTAGTCATTATACACAGAAAAAGTAAAAAAACATAAGAATAGAGAAATTGTTGTTGATAAACTTAGCAAACCAAATATAAGAAACCTAAAAAAATCATAAAAATTTTTGTTTGGGTCTTGAATTCTGAGAATAGTACCATAAATTACTAGTAGTTTCTACTTATTAGAGAAAAGTCCAAACTGGAGAAGTGTCCAAATTTTTCGAGATTAATCAACCTGTGGTAAAAGGTTGATTAACAGCGAAGCTGACCAATCAAAATAATAATGAAAATAACCACAAATATGTATTTTGCGTTCACCTTTTCACAAGGTGAATGCAAAATACGAATACATCTCAAAAACGCCTTTAAAACGCCTGTATTCGCAGGATCTAATACCAGTCAGAAATTTACAGAAAAAACAGAAAATTCGCAATTGTGTCATTGTGTTCGGCCGTTTTATGAGTCCGAGCATGATGTTCATTAGGTAGCTGCGCCATACATAATTGCGTCTGAAATCCTTTTAATCTCACACAAATTGTAGTGAGTTCATATAGATTGTACAGGTTTTCTGTGAACCTTAATCTCAGAGGAATCGCTAATATATATATGTTGCAGTGTACAATTTGTTTTGGCTCACCCACTGAAAATACAATTGGGATGATTATCCCAATATTTTTAATGTGTTACTTATGCACATTAAAAAGTTTTTTTGTTTCCGCTTGGAAACGGTTTCTATTTGTTATTAAAAGAGGGGGTGCAGTATGCAAAAAGTAAAAAGGAACTTTGTTGGTGAAAACAATTTAACACGTAAGGCGGCAAGCTTCAGGCTGGCAACTGAGGTAGTTAAATCAGGTAATGAAGGGACAATTCAGAAGGTAGCACAGGCTTCAAGAATGCTGGCTGAATTTGTAAACAATGAATATGATTTAAAAAATCTCGTAAAACTTGAATCACACCATTTGGAAGATTTTGCGACTCATCTTTTGGAGAGACTGGACAATGGTGAGATATCAAGAGGACATGCAACAAATATAATATCCGCACTTAATTCTGTATTTAATTACTACTACCGAGACGATCTCAAAATCTCCGCACGGGAGTATGGGCTGAATAGAGGCACAAGATTTAACAACACAGACAAAAGTATATCCGATAGAACCCATAAAGAATTTTCTGATTACCTTTCAGATAAATTTAAAGCAAGCGGTGATATTCGCTATGAGGCTTTGAGATTGCAGGTAGAATTACAGAGAAATGTAGGGTTGAGATTTAAGGAATCAGCCTTGTTTTCAGGCAGTGAACTCCGTAGAAACAATAATTTGGATATAAGAAAAGGAACAAAAGGCGGGCAGCTGAGGACAATAGATTCAACAGAAGTCCAAAGAAAATTGATTGCAGAGATAAAAAGTTTCAGGAGAGAGTTTAATTTGACTCGCTCATTAATCCCAGACAATCTTTTTTTTAAGAAATGGAGTAGCTTTGCCTACAATGTCGCAAAGGATTTTAAAAAAGAAAGGGGTCTTACATATAATTTCCACGGCAACCGTCATTATTATGCTCAAAAACGATATAAAGAACTTACTGGTAATGAACCGCCTCTAAAAGCAACCTCAAAAGAAAATGCCGTTAAAAAGGAAAAGGACTCTGAGGTGAGACTAAAAATCAGTGAAGAACTTGGTCATCATCGCATCGACATCACATCTTATTACCTTGGGAGGGGAAAATGAAAAATATTTTGTATAATGAATTCAAACGTAGATACAGAATTACTGGAAGTAGGACAACTGTTAATCAGGACTACCGCCTGATCAAACAATTCTGTGATTTTATTAAAAACAAATATCCAGAGGTAACCGAACTCAGTAAGTTAAATATTAATTACAGTAATGCTTTTTATAACTATGTAAAAAACAGGTTTTGGCGTGGTGAAATCTCAAAATCCTATGCAAAGGATACGTTGTATGCTGCAAATAAACTTTTTAAGGAAATCGGTAAACCAGAGCTATGCTATGATGTGAGTAAATTATTAAAATCTTTTGAGGGAAAGAAAAAAATAACCGTAACAATACAAGAATACAATAATATAAAAAAATGGCGGAAAAAATACGATAAGATATTACCGCCTAATTAATTTTTTTTATTTTTCCCCTTGAATTTATTTTAAAAGCATCAATATTATTAGTATTCTATCCCTTCTGGGAATAAAAGCAAACCTTGGAAGTTTGTCCATTGTGGAATATTAGACTGCAAGAAAGCAAGTCTATTGAGTTGTGTATCCACCGATACACGGAGATAACCAGCTAATTCTAGCATTTCACACATCTTTCGCACAAATTCTCATTGTGTGTAATTTCAAAAATAGGGTTCGGTTAATACAAAGAAATAAAAAATAAAATATATCAGTCGGTGCGTATTTTCCGAAACCTGGAGCAAATTGATCGGGGTGATGCCCCCGTCTTGGAAGCATAAGAGGGGTCATTTATGAGAAAAATTCAAAACCTCGATGAATTGGAAAATTTAATGAGTTTACAACAGGTTGCGGAAAAACTGGGAGTGTCAATCAGTACACTCTACAAACGGACTGGTGACAAAGCTCCAAAAGACCAAAAACTGGAAGCTATTAATGTTTTTGGTAAACTTTATGTTCACCCTGATGACTTAGTGGACTATATTAACAAACATGCAATGTAATATTTTTATTTTGAGTCATTTGATCAAGGAGCTGTCTTGGCGTAAAGAAGAGTTTGTTGTGTAAGAAATCTAACTTCGTTCTTTATAGCCATTGAGTAAAGAGTCCTGATGTCTGACCATATCATTTTTCAGATCCTCATCGATCAAATGCAAATATCGCTCGGTGATCTGAATAGAGGAATGTGCCAGCAGCTCTTTGACTTTATAATGACTTGTGCCCGAACGAAGTAAATTTGTAGCAACAGAGTGCCTAAGGTCATGAATGCGAATGTGCGGTAGTCCTGCAAGTTTCAAAGCATTTGTAAAACTGCGTCTAAAATCTTGGGTTTTAAAAAGATTACCGCTGCTGATATTGTTTTTATCTACATAATTTTTTATTTCACTGATGAGTATTGGAGAAGCAGGTACTCTGATCTCTTTTTTAGCTTTTGTGTATTCTTTCGGTATGACTATAATGTTATTTTCAAAATCAATCCATTCAATCTGCATGCCAGATACATTTGATTTTCTCAGTCCAGTAGCAAGACTTATGAGAATAAACAGATACAATTCCTTATTCCTGCTATATTTAGAAGCCTTTAGCAGACGCAAAGATTCTTCTTTACTAATAGTTGCTGGATTAAAGTCAGTCTTTTTGTTTTTTGCCATTTCGTTTAAATCGCTATCAAAAGGGATTTCTTTTATATACTTATTTCCAATACACCATTTGAAAAATTTTCTCAAATCGACAAGATAGTACCTTAAGCCCTTATCTGAAAGAATCTTATTATGATTTCCGTATTTTTTTAATATTTCATATTTTTCATGACTATATAAATTTTTTCGTTTGGTAGGTGTTCTTAAAACATTGCAAAAATCCTTGATAACAAAAGATGTAACATTAGTTAAAGAAATATCTTTGAAATAAGCATAAATTAATTCCCAACGGTATTGTTCTTGCTGAGTATGTTTGTATTTGTCTAAATAGCTATTAAGTAATTCACCTGTTCTCACTTTTTTTGATACTACTTTATTACCATAGTTTTTAGCATTCAAATACTCTTCATATGCATCATTTAAATTATTTGATTCCGCACGATAAAAACCATCTTTTAAACGGTAATAAATCTGTCTTTTTCGGGAGAGGTTTTCACCACAATAACAATAAACATGGCCTCCTTTTCTTGCTTTTTTGTTATTTGTGGAAGTAAATTTTCGGCAATTTTCGCATCGCAGATAAATTCCTTTCATTTTTTATCACCTCAATTCTGGATACACTTTTGGATACACTTTTTCGTCGAAATTGTCAATAAGTAGGTAAAAATGCCCATTAAAAAAAGAAAAAATCAGAAAAAGCAAACATATATAAAATGTTTATAAATATAAATAAATATTGTTAAATCTAAGAAAAGAAAAAAAAATGAAAATTCTAAAACGCAAGACTAAGGATCTTGTGGCCATAATCGGCTGTGGGGGTTCGAGTCCCCCCTCAGGCACCATTATTCCTCTTTATTACCGATAAGTTAATTTTTGGGCTAACCCCATTGTGCTATTTTAGCCGGCCAAAGTTTGCGTATAAATATGAGTTCTTTGAATTATACAGGTTAGTCATGCTTAAGCAGCAACATATTTCTCTTCACGATGTATAGTTTACCTGACTCATTTTTTTCGTCGTAGCGGACACTCTGAATAAGGTTTAAAATTATGTTCTATTCATCCGGTCTGAATACTTTGATCTGTAAATTTTTTAATGGCTTGTAATGCTTATCATTACCGGTTATAAGGGGTAATCCATATACAATAGCGGTTGATGCTATTAAGGAATCAGCAATTTCCACTGAGTTACTCAAGTAAAATTCTTCGATAAAAAATACTGCTTTAGCTGAAATTTCTTCAGTTATATAAATTATTTCCGTGCCCCAGTTATGCAGGCTTTTTCTAAAAAGGTTCAGCTCGTTTTTATTCCTCATTCCCTGAACCAGCTCCATATAAGTTGTTGAAGAAATAAAAAAATCATCCAAACTTTCTATTAAGTCGTATGCTCGGGTGTTTCCTCTCAAATACCAAATAATTACATCAGTATCCACAAGCATTAAAATCTGCCTTTTCTTAAATTTCTTACGTAGTTTTCAACATTTTTAACTTTATCGTTATCTTTCCAAATTCCAAAAAGCTCATTTCCATTTTTTGTTTGTTTTGGTTTTTCAAACTTAACCAGCTTTGCACATGGTTTTCCTCTATATGTAATGGTAATTTCTTCACCTCTTTTTACTGTTTCCAAAAGTTCTTTTGAGTAAAATCTCAAATCTTTAGCCGTAGCTTTCATCGTTTTAACCCTCATGTAGTTTATACTTAAAAGTATAAACTAAGACAATGTTTTGTCAACGCCTGTTTAATGTACTTTTGCCTATTTTGATATTATATAAGAATAAGTCAAAAAGCCATTTTAAGGTTTTTTGACAAATCACTGTCAGCTACCTTTTTGTAAGTGCTTAGACTTTTGTCATAATTGTACACGGCAATTTTCTGACAATCCCCATAAGCCATCCCGAAACCAAAAGCTACAGGTACAGGAATGCTCATAAAAAAATGAGAAAAATGGGAAAGGTTGATAATACATTTCGTCCGGAAATAGAACAAATATTTTTGACAAAAATTGCATGTGTATATTCCGACTTGAAATAGCCAGGTGTCTGTTATGAACTGAGCCACCTTTCCGGAACTGAGAGCCAATCAATTCCGATAGCAAAACCAGCACCAGTAAAAAAATTTATTTTATCGATTTATTCAATTATTCCCTGCAACTTTCGAAACTTCTTCTTGCAAGTGTCCGCTTACGAGCGGACACTTTGTCCTTTCTTACTTGTCCATTTCAATTAACTTTTATGAAGCTCAAGAGTAAGTTTATCCTGCTGATAATTCAAATATAAATCTTTTTTTATATCTATGTTCTCATTGCTCATTTTATTTTCCAAAAACTCAATAGCACTTTCTGGAATTTTAAGCTGTAAGGTTTCATAATTTTTCCTTCTATCAATATTTACATCGAATTCTGAGCCGTTAATTTTTAATTTTATCTGTTTGTCTTTTTCCTCTTCCATTTCACCAAAAATTTTTTCGGTAAATCTATGCGGCAGCTTTATCCCCTTCTTGAGAAGCATCTCATCAGCTTTCACACGTGTTACTAAAAGTCTGTTTTCAATATATGTTCTTAGTTGATATTCAACTCTGTCTTCTATGAATTTTCTCATATCATTATCAATAAATGCTTTACTGATTTTATCTTTTACAGAAAAAGTATTTTCAGATGTATCCAATATAAAATAATCATTGTCAGTATTTGAAAGATATTTAAGCGGATTTTGCAATAAATGGCTTTTGACCCGATTAGTTGAAACTGATTCCGGTTTTTTGGAACTTGCTAATAAGCTGAAATCTTTCAACAATATCTTATCATTAACATAGTAATCTTTGAACATTTCCGCCAGTTCATCTATATCCCAAGATTTTCCACCAATGCTTAAGAGTATTTTTAAGACAATCATTTTGTAACTTTTTTGAGGACTTAATTGTTTTTCAAGATGTGTAAGAAAGCTTTCATATTCAGATCCCATGAAATTTTGCTCAGCATCTGAAAGATCATTCATTGTCTTTTTGCAGGACAGCCAGTTTCTAAAATATTTTATAAATATATCCGGGTTTGTTACATGATAAAAATCCATTAAGCATGGAGACTTATCTTCATTTAAACTATTCCTGATATCAAAATACAATATTTTCAGGCGTTCCTCTTTGTTTGCAGAAAAGATTTGCCTGAAAGATTCACTCCATATCTTTTTAAGTTCTATGTCAGCGTTTACAAAGCATTTGGAAGGAAGGTTACTGTCCAAGTTTAGTTTTTTATTTGGATACTGTTTTATGTATTCTACACTTGTTAGACCATTTAAGACTAATGGGGCAACATAGGCTTTTTTATAATTGCCTATGAAGTCCAATACAGTTACATAATCTTTGTTGGATGTTTTTCTGAGTCCTCTTCCGAGCTGCTGTGTATAGCGCGAAACTGATAAAGTAGGTCTTAGCATTACAACATGGGTGATTTCAGGGATATCAATTCCTTCGTTAAATACATCCACGGCACATATAGCTTTAAGGCTGTCATTTTCATCAATTAACCTGTTTATAGTTTTCCGTCGATTATCATCCGAATCAAAACCCGTAATCGAAGCAGTCTCAAAACCATACTTATTACTCAATTCATTGGCTGTATATGTTGCATGCCCGATATTGCTGCAAAAAATCAGTGCCTTTATTTTGCCATATGAGGGGAGATATTTTGTTAAATTATTGTAAAGTATTTCTGTTCTGGTGTCATCTGAAAGCTCTTTTTCAAGCTCTTTTTCGTCGTAATCATAGCCGTTCCATTTTATTTTGTCATAATCCACAGGGTCTTTTATTGCAAAATACTGAAAAGGGACAAGAAAATCCCGATCTATAGCTTCAGGCAATCGTATTTCGTACGCAATATTATCATCGCATAATTCATAGATATCAATATTATCCATTCTTTCAGGTGTGGCGGTTAGTCCCAAAAGAAATTTTGGTTTAAAGTAGTTCAGTATTTTTTTATAAGTACTTCCTGCACTGTGATGAAATTCATCAATAATGATATAGTCGAATTGTTTTTTACCAAATTCTTGTAAATTATTATCATTTGATAAACTTTGTACCATAGCAAAGCAGTGATCATTATTAAAATCATAATTGGTATGGCTGCTGAGAATTGAGTTGTTTAACGGTTTATTGAGAATTTTTTCAAAACTTGCTTTGGTTTGCTCCAAAATTTTATGTCTATGGGCAATGAAAAGGAAATTTGAAAATTCTGAATCTCCGAAGTCAAAAGCGCTAAGATATGTTTTTCCTGTGCCTGTTGCAGCTACTACTAATGCTTTCTCAGCACCGTTTTCTCTGAGCGTTTTTAGCTCCCTGATTGCTTCCTGCTGAACTTCATTCGGCTGGATATCCTGGTGATCTGTTGTATAATAATTTCCTGCTGAGTCGAATATATTATTGTCAGGGATATTATATATGTCTTTTTGCATGGTTAGGTCGTACTTTTCTTTGTATTTTTCAATAAAGCTGGCAGTTAGCGGGGTACTTTTGTCCCAGTACTCAAAGAAGTTGTTTTTTAAGCGAACAAATGGAGAATGTTCTTCAAAAGCAAGGTTTATTTCGTATGGGCTGTAATAGTTCCATTCAATATTTTTATAAAAGCCGTATTCTGTGAAATTGGAAGAACCAATTATTACACTACCTCTGTCATTTCCGTGATCAAAAATGTATGCTTTGGCATGAAAATTTTTTCTAAAAGGTCTTTTTCGCAAACCCTTATTTCTGCTTCTGGTAAGTGTTTGATAATGTGTTTGAAATTATTGGGGCTGTTAAAGAGTGCCATATCTGAAAATAATAGCTTGAGTTCTTTCTCTTTACTGAAACTGTCTATGGCATCAAGTAAAGCATTTATTGAGCCAGGAGAATAAAAAGGGGATGCAAAATAAGCACACTCACATCTGCAAAGTTCATTTCTTATTGTCATTATAAGTTTCTGTGAGTCCACAGGTACTAAAAATGCGGAAGAATATATTCCCTCTTCAATGTCAGTATCTTTATTTACACTTTTTAGAAATTTCTTTTCGCTAAAGTTTCCTTTGGCTATTTGCTTTTCTGATTTTATTTCTGCTATATTTTCCAGGCTACTGTCACCGGAATAAGTGGATACAATGGCTTCCAGTACTTCATAAATATCTGCTATTTCTTCTAAAATATTTGTGTTATTATTTTTGTCTAAAGCATGGAATAATTCTGTAATTTCTTCCAGTAATTTGGCTTTTATTTCTTTCTTATACTGCTCTTTATCAAGTTTCCGGTAATATACATTATCACCAGTTTGCTTTATAATATCAGGAATTTTATTTCTCACTAATTTGGCTATAATTCTTTCTGAGCTCATTTGTTTTTCCTGAAAATAAAACTCATCCATACATCTTTTGACTTTAAAAGAGTTTCTTGCTCTTCATAATTTATGAGATGCAATTTATACTTTTTTGCAATTTCTAAGAATTTTTCTTTTTGCCATAAATAAAAGATTCTACCGTCACTGCCTGTATAAAATCCTTCCCCTTTTTTTAAAGAAATAAAATATATACCATCATTTCTTAGGGATATAATACTTTTAGAAACTATTTCATCCAGTTCTTGTGGAGATAAGTGAACGAAACCGCCAATACTTGTTATGGCATCATAGCTATCCGGACGAAAGTCAAAAGTATGGAAATCAGTATTATAAATACGACAATCTGTCTGCTCTTCGGCCAACTTGCACAGGTTGCGTGATTTTTCTACCCCCTCTGCAAAATATCCTTCTTTGCTTAACCAGAGGATATCTCTGCCTGAACCACAACCCAAATCAAGAATCTTTGAGCCCGGTCTTAAGAATTCGGTAAGTTTTGACAATATGTTGAAACTATCCAGAAAGTAAGTTTTTTCGAAATACAGTTTTGCATTTTTTTCATAGAATAAACTGCTTGGGTCGGAATTTATAGCTCCCTCCACATCCAAATAACTCTGCCCATCACCTGAAAACCGTCATCCTGCAAATAAATAAGTTTATTTTCAAATTTCTTGTTATCGGAAACAAGTTCTATTACCTCTTCATCAATCACATTTATATGCTTTAATGAAAGACCGTAACCACCGAAACCGTCCGGAATTTTCACCAGATAAACGTTGGACGGGATTATGTTATCCATGGAAGGTGGTTCGCTGTAGGGGAGAACCGCCACCAAGTCATTTTCTCTAAGCATCGGTTCCATACTCTTTCCCTGGACACGGAAGGCAAAACACCGCTCGGATATATTCTTAGGTATGTTTTCCGCACTGATACTCACCCAGCCGTCAATCTCGTCTGAGGAAATTTCGATAATGGCCGGGGTGGCGGCTGCCTTACTTCTCATGAGAGGGATTTTCACACCTGCCGGATATTTCTTATCAGCTTCTTTTTTATCACCGTAAAAAATGTAGACATTTAGGTTTTCGTTATCAGAGTTTTCTTCGGAAACATCACTGTTTGTAAAGAAATAGTTGAGATCAACGCCGAGGGCTTTAGAAAGCTTGTATATTGTGTCGAGGTTGTTCAGCTTTCTCTGACCGTTTAGTATGCGGTACATTGATACTTCATGAATTCCCGCTATATCAGCCAGTTTCCTTGCAGACATCCCCGATTCTTTTATTAATTTTTTTAATTTGTCAATTAGTTTATCATTATTAATCATACCAAACTATAACCGCCCGGATATGAATTTGCAAGCTTAAAGTATTTTTGTTTATTGTTAGATTTACAATAAACTCCCCACTCAGATTATCAGCATAAAAGGATACCATCATATAACTTTTTGTTCATTTAAATGTAACAGAATGGTAAGATTTTGTTGCCGGAAAGTCAGATCGTAGAACTTTTATTTGTTTTAAATCTTTAGAATGCTATATTTGTATTGAAGATCGATAATATCTTTTATCATAGATGATAAAGAAGTGGCAAATTAGAACAGGAAAAGTACACTATGTCAGAAATTGCAGAGAAAACGGGTTTAACAAGATGACCTATCAGGTATTACGTTTAGGCGGGCATTATTCCAGCTCCGGAAGGTAAAGGCGGCGCAGCAAGATATACTCATGAACATCTGGTTATATTGCAGATGATAAAAGTTTTGCAGAGTGCGCATCTGAAACTGGAGGGCATTAGGGAAGTGATATCCGGGATGATAGTAGAAGAGATGGAAATTGTTTTGGATGATTTGGCATATACGGATCAAGAATGGAATACAGATGCAGTTCATAACTGGCTTACAGGAAAACCAAATGTGGCTAGTAGCGAAGTAGCTTCTGAAAGTGTACAGGATTTTGGTTTTTTTCACTGATATAGGAAAGAAAAAAGACGATACAAGCAAAACAGGTAATAATGTATGCATTGTCAAGGTTTACACAAAAATTTTAGTAAAAAGGAGGCATTTATGGGAATTGATGTCGATTTGGATGGCATACCGCAGAGGAACTTTTTTGTTGGACTCATTTTCTCCATAAAAACGGCTGGTTTCTTAATGTTTTTCATGATGTTGTTGGCTCTTTGCCCATCTTTAAGCATTGCAGGTGAGCAAACCTATTCCTTCGTGGTTTTTGGCGATAGCCGTATTCCAGGGTATGCACCCTATAATCGAGAACACAAGGAAAATCTCGACAAGATTGTATCCAAAATCAACAAGTACACTTCCAAGGACTCTCCAGAGTATAAAGTAGTTTTCAATCCTTACACTTCGCTTCTGGAGAGGCTGGAAATCCCAGGTGCAACACAAGATGCATCACGGGTCATTACCTACGGCAGGGACGGCTGGCCGAATGTTTTTATGGATAAAAAAGGTGACCATTCCCGTGTGAGTCTTTTGGCCTCCGGACAGGAATGGGTCTATAATAATGTGGTTCGGGAGCTGCAGGAAGGAGCAGCCGATCCGCAGGAAGGGCCGACTTTTTGCCTGCATACCGGGGATATTGTTTATTTCGGTTTTCAAGGGAAGAGTGGGCAATCCAGTCCCTATTGGCGGAATTTTAACAAAAGGTTTTTGTCCCGTCTACCGGACGGAGGTCCAGGTGACCTTTCGGCAAGGTTTTTTCCTGTATTGGGGAACCATGAAACATGGGGCGACAAGGACATAATCGGTTTCCGCGATATGTTCCCTTATTTGAGTAAACACGGGTTCAGCTTAGACAACAGGGTTTATACCTTTGACTACAAAAACGCGCGCTTCATTTTTTTGGATTCTGGCATAATGAACCCGAAAGCTCCAGCGGACTGGTACAATTCAACTCCTGGTTACGAGGAACAAATGAAGATGCTTACTCATTGGCTGGAAGAGGCGATCGAAAATAACAAGGAGCACGTCTTTCTGAGTTTGCATTATCCGATCTTCTGTCGCTCTGGTTTTGGGCCACTGCCCCAGGAACATAATCCGCATTCCTTGCTTAAAACCTATGCAGACAAGATAGATATAACGGTGTTCACCGGCCACGTGCATGCTACTGAGGCATACAAAGTGGACGGCATACGGTATTTTGTCGCCGGTGGCGGAGGCGGGGAGCAGAATATGTCCCCGAAAAAGATGTCGGATGACTATCCAGAAGACCTGTATTGGCAGGGGAAACCGCGCCAGCTGGATTATAACTATCTGGTGGTGCGTGTAGATGGTCAAAATGTGAATATCATAGTAAAGCGTTTTCGTCCCAATGAATTTAAGCCGTTCAGCCAGGTAGACATTGTGCCCGGTCGTATGGACTGAGGGTAAGCGCTTAGAGGGTCTATTTTACCAGAAGACTTAGACTCGGTATGTTTTCTGCTGCCTCGTTTTTTCTTCGAAACGAGGCGGTTTTTTAAAATCATGAGAACTCGACAGTCAAAAATTATTGCTTTGATTTTTTTGAGGTGATCGGTTCAGGTGTAGAACGTGAATGCCCCTCTTGTTACTATACTTTTTGTGAAAAATTAAACCATATTGAAATTATTGTTATTTGGTAATAATGCTAGAATTATCTAAGGTAAGCATATCTCCTAATGTGTTTAAAGAAAAAATATTGTTAGAGATTATACCTTCTGAATTGCCCATAAAAACAGCGGCATACCCATTATTACCAACAAACCTGTTTTTTCCAAAAAAGATTTTGGAGTTGTCTTTTATAACTGCTCCACCTATATATTCAGAGCAACAAATATTATTGATCATAGCTTTATATGAATAATTCCTTTTTTCTTCCTCTCTTATACCATTATTTCTTAAAATGTTTGCATAAATTCTGCCATTTACATTATTTTCAGTAACAATGCCAGCGCATTTATTATTTAAAAATCTACTTGTTTGTATATTACATTTTGCATGATTTTTTAGGATCAAACCGGCGCAATTATTCGATACAAAATTGCAATCATCAATCTTTATGCTTCCACTATGACATACCATGCCGGTTCCGGAAATTTCAGTAAAGACGGAGTTTTGTAACACACACCTGGATGAGCTTTTTACATCAATTCCAAAGCAATCAGTCTCATCACCACTTATTATGTTTTCATTTGATGAATTACCCTTTATTATACAATTGGTAATCTTAATATTTTCTGATTTTAAATTTAATATTTTATAAGCAAAGTTATCAATTCTTTCGATTTTCAGATTTATTAAAGAAAACTCTTCAGCCGAATCAACATTTATTGCAGTGTCTTCCAGGTCGAACAATAGTGAAGTTTTATATAAATTATAACCAGCGATCGTAATAGATTTTTTTGTTTCAACAGGTGTTTTTAGTTTATGTGTGCCTTCAGATATGAAAATTGTCCCCCGGTTGTCTAAAATTTCTACAGCTTGATTAAGTGTCCCATCTTCAGGCACAACAAAAGTTTTAACTCCCATTACATACCTCCCATTGGATAAAAATTTACTATCATAAGATATAGCTGTTTCATGCGTCAGTTTATGACGACAATTATATGATTTAAAAAATATTATTGTGGCGACTGATACTGTCGTTGGTAAGTGTTTAGTTATAAGCATGGTTAATCCAAATTTTGTACAGGAGGTTTTTATGAAAAAAGCAGGAGGAATCATAGCTATTATAGCAGGTATTTTTGGAGTTCTTTCAGCCGGAGCAACACTAATGATAGGCGGACTTGGAGGAGCTTTTGAAGCAGAGGGAGCTGGAACGGTTGTTGGATTAGGTTGGGGAGGAGTTTTCTTTTCCTTCGTTGTTATTGTCTTGGCTGCTATTTCACTAAGTACGTTTTCTAAGAAAGTTCCCGTATCATTAATTATTTGCTCTATATTGGGAGCATTTTTGGGAGGAACATTGGTAGCTATATTTATGGTTCTCGCACTTGTTGGAGGTATTTTAGTTCTTGTTGATGTTAACAGGACAGCTAAATTATCAGTACAAAACCTGTGATTGAAATTAAGTTTGCAGAATTGGGACTTTTTGTCTCAATTCTGTTACAATGCAAAAACAGGTGATATTGATCGAATGGAGGTACTTTTGACGTTAGATGATTTTATTCAAAAATATGATTTTAAGGGTTCTGTAGTTCTTCTGGAAGGCAAAAGAGACGTAGCAGATGCTGATAAGTCGAAACTTATAGATTTGGGAAAATTATTGGCTGAGCAAACAGAGCATATGATTTTCAGAAGTGGTAACGCTGACGGGGCTGATTATCATTTTTCCAAAGGTGTGGCAGAAGTGGATGCTGCGAGATTAGAAGTAATAATCCCTTATTCAGGACACAGAAAAAAAGCTAACGTTGCCAATAAAACATATGATTTGGATAATATAGACTTAGAGGGGGAAAAAGACGTTATTGAGCAGTCTATGAAGAATAAAGAAATGAAAAATCTTATCTCAGAATATGTTTCAGGCGTAAAAAACCGGAACACAATAAAAGCCGCATATATTATCCGGGATACTGTAAAAGTAATCGGCACTTCATCCATTCCAAAAGCCAGTTTTGCGATATTTTATGATGATTTGGATAAACCAAAAACTGGCGGCACTGGCCATACAATGTTAGTTTGCGAACAAAATGATATCCCTGTAATAAATCAGAAAACCTGGTTTGAGTGGCTGAAATAAATTTGTGAGGTATTTGAATGCATATTTTTAAGATAGAAGAGGGCAGGCTAAGATTTTTCGATAACACTAAAAACGTAAAGGGCTCTGGATTTCCATTTTTGGGGGAAATCGTTCCTTCAATGTCCAAAGATTTAGTAGAAGGTATTGAGGCTACAATTATATATGAATTATCCGGATATAGTTTCGATGAGATCATTAACGTTGTCAGACGGAGTGATTTTGCAATTAAAAATCAAGCGTATCAATCTTTTTTGTTGGATTCAGCTAAATTAGTTTCTAAGGCTTTGGATGATGATGTTGAGCTTCTTATAGTACCTCAAAATATCTCGTATTTATTACGTGATATTCTGGATAGAATGAAACATGTAAGACCGGGACTTAAAATAATCTATGAATCGTTCCGGGACTTTGATTTGGATGAAATTCAAATCAATTATGAAAAATACAATATCACCGAAAATTTGAAAAACAAAATGGAAGGTATTATTTCCGATGCCAAAGAAAAGGGTGTTTTCCGATTTGAAGATGTACCGAAGCAATTTAAAGACGAAGTGGATAAAGCATTAAATATGGATTATCGCAAAGTGCGTCCAGAGTATGTTTATGGACAAAATGTTGCTGTTATGGATGATGCTTTAGGTGAAAATGCCGATCTGCAAACCATGATACGCTGCATAAAACTTTTCGCACCGGCAAAAATTGAAGTAATGAATTTAATTTAATAACTCCGAAAGATGTACTGTGAGTATTTTGCTTTAAAATTTTAAATATAGTCAGTAATAAAGATAGACTATTTTGGATTAGTATTCCAAAATAGTCTGGAAAATTATGGAATGGTTGTCCATTTTTTTCTGTTCCCTTTTTAGAATAAAGGCTTATTCACCGATTTGAGTGCGCTGGATCTCTTTGTTGCAGGCGAAAATTACATAGCCATCAAGATAAATTTCAAATTTTATTCCGCATCCCTCCGGTTCTACAGCTTCTTCAACTTCAGCCTCAACTTTTTTTGATGCTATGCCTGAAAATTTTTCCAGAGTCTCCGGAGTTAACTCAAGGGGTAGGGGGATGTAATCAATAGTTATTTCTGATACCGAGCATTCTTCATCAGATTCAATAATACCTTCGATATCATCTTGTACAACTAATTTGTGAGTATCGCCCGTTTTGTTATCAATAAAACTCAGAATGATTTCATCATCTACAATTGGAGAAAATTCGTACTCCAGCGTAAAATAACCGTTATGTAAAGAATAATCATTGCTGTTAAGCCAGTTTTCAATACGCTTGGCCGCTGTTGGTCTTAAAAAGCATCTGTCAGACATCAGATTCTCCCTATAAAAACATAATTTCTACTTAATCCAGTTTTCTATTTTTAACCCTTGTATCCGGCTAAATTCTTTTTCGTTATTTGTAATCAGAGTCATATCTCTTGCCAAAGCCTGGGATCCGATAAGCAAATCCATATTACCAATAGGTGTGCCGGCTTTTTGTAAATTGTATCTGAGTTGACCGTACTTTGTGGCATCGTTCTGATCAAAATCTAATATTGTAAACGGAATAAGGAATTCCAGCAGCGCAAGCCTGTTTTCTTCCTTTTTAGAGCTTTTTGCTATACCGTATTCCAACTCTGCAACGGTAATAGAAGAGATGCAGATTTCTTCTATACCAACTTCCTGCATTTTTTTGGCAATTTGCTTGTACTTATTTTTTATGATGTAAATACATATGTTTGTATCAAAAAGATAAGTCATCTATATTTCTTCTCTTTCCTGTGGCAGTGAATCGTCTTTATGAAAATCTACATCTTCTGAAAATTTGTCCAAAGATGAACTGAAAATTTGCCAGACTTTATCTTTAGGAATTAATACAACTATATCATCAATTTTTTTTATGAACACATCATCGCTGTCAAACCTGTATTTTTTGGGTAATCTGACTGCCTGGCTTTTTCCGTTTTCAAATATTTTTGCAGTATCCATAATTTGCCTCCAGCTTGCAATATATATCTTAGTATATATCTTTTGTCTTTTTGTTTCAATATTAAAAAGTTAGGAACTTGTGGGAAAAGTTTTTATATAATCATCCAGTACATGAATAGTGTATTTATCCGGATAAATGGTAAAAGTGATCCAGCAGTTTATATCTTTTTGCTCTTCCATTTGCTCAGCAAGATTTATACAGAGCATATTCATGATTTCATCCAAATCTTGCATACTGAATTTTAAGAGGACTTTGATGGCATCAATATCTATACTATCGACTGTATTATCTTTTATAGAGCCCTTTGAGTCTGATAGATTTTCAACGGTCAGAGAGTGGGATTTGCCAGTATTTTTATCTACATAATCAAGATTAACATTAGTTACCCCAAGCTCATCGATTGCCATGTCATTATCATCGTAAAATTTAGCAAAATCAAACTTGTATACAAGGTTAAAAAAGCCGTTTTCCAATGTAAAGTTATTTTCAGTAATCCAGTTTTTTATTTTTTCCACAGATGACGGTTTGAGAAAAAAAGATTTTTCTTCTGACATTATGCCTCCTTGTTTTCATCAATAGAGTAATGGAGACATGCGTCATTTCCTGACGCTTTGGTTAATTATCGCGAAGAATCTTTATTTCACTTTTCGCATTTACAAGCAAATTTTACATGACAACTTTCTTATTCTTTCCCTGACACGAGAATCTTTAAGCAGACTTGCAGAAATATTTGATATATAAACATAGAGATTCCTCGACTCGTTATCACTCGCTCGGAATGACATAAAGTGCTGTCATCTCGACCGAAGTGGACTGTGTCCGCTTACGAGCGGAGAGATCTATTACTTGTAAACAATGTACCAAACAAATATGCAACTGAACTTATAAAGATTGATATTATTTTTAATTGTCAGTATTGGAGAAGATTTCTCATATAACAACTCCAGTTATGATAACCCAGGTTATTATAACTGAAACTTGGTAAATGAAGTCTTTATATGATTTTATCAATTAAAATAAGGCTGTTTGTTTTTTCAGCGACATGTCGTAACTCTGCAGTAAATCCGGACTTTGAAAAAAGCATATAATACTCATTTCTTTTATCTGAATGCCATTCCACCTGTTTTGCTTTAGCCTTTAAATTAGAATATATGTCCACACCTGTCGGTTTATCACTCCATTTGCACTCACCAAAAAGAATATTTTTTTGTTTTTCGCTTACAGCCACTATGTCAATTTCTTCATCTTTGCTCCACCATCTGCCCCATTTTTCAACATCGAAATTGATAATATTTTTCTGCACAAGATCAGGAATTTTCTGTAAGCACAATTTTTCATAAACAAAACTGACAAAAATGTTAAAGCTTTTTCTTATCTCTTCCAGCACTACATCATCTCTTTCAATTTCTAAAAAGCTTTGATAAATAAATACATACCGGAACCAAAACCTAAAAAAATTATCTTTGATAAAATATAAGCCTTTCTTGCTTTTTTCAGGATTTTCTTCTGTAATAGGTACCTGCCTTTCTATTATCTGCAAATCTGCCAGAACGTTAAAATATTTTGCCAGCACATTTGTTTTAACGCCCACTCTGGAAGCAATTTTACCGATTTTATGTTCTCCGGCAGCTATTGTTTTAAGAATTGAAAAGTACGTTGCCGTTTCCGTAACTTCTTCGTTTAAAATAAACCTTGGCTCATTATAAAGATAACTGTTTTTAGAAAGAATATTTGTTGCTATGTCATCAAAAATATCACCGGTAGCGTTAAACATTTCCATATATTTCGGAACGCCGCCTGTCACAGAATAATACTCTATGAGTTGATGTTCGTCCAGGTCTGGGAAAAAATTGCTGCAATAATCAAAAGAGATTGGATCTAATTTTATTTGTCCGGTTCTTCTGCCATAAAGCGGACTTTGGTAGCTTAAAGTAGTAGAGTACATCATGTTTATCAAAGATCCGCATAAAATAAGCATTATATTTTTCTCTTTAAGTTTTTCATCCCATATTCTTTGCAGGATAGAAGGAAAGGCATGGTTTATACCCGGCAGATATTGAAACTCATCTATGACAAAAATATATTTTTTCGATTTATCAAGATTTTGGGTAACATAGCCAAAAAAATCTTCCCAGGAGTTAAATGTCAATCTCTCTAAGAGTTCATCATTAAGATAGGTTGATGCTGTTTTTGCAAATCTGTCCAGAATGTCTTTTTCTGACTGTTTATCCGCCATAAAAAAAAATGCTGACTTATCCTTAATAAATTCCTTTATAAGAGCTGTTTTTCCTACTCTCCTTCTTCCGTAAATAACTATAAATGAGGATTTATTTTTTACAAATTGGGAGTTCAAAAATTTTAACTCTTTTTCTCTGTTAAGGAATATTGTGGTATTCATAGTATTATTTTAATGAATAAAATTGGATTGTGCAACAATTTTTTCGTATTTAGATAATAATTATTTGAATAAGAAAATCTATCTGCACCTACGAAGTAAAGATACATTACAGAAAATTTAAAGAATAAAATGGAAAATATGATCTCAGAAGCTAAAGAAATCGGTGTGTTCCGTTTTCAGGATATTCCAAAACAATTTGTCGATGATGTTTACAAAGGATTAACCAACAATAGCTGTGACAAGTCTTAATAACGATTCCGTATTTGGAAAAATGGTCGTTGTTCTCGTGTCCTTTACTTGAACCATTCCTTCAAACCCGTTGGAATTTAACTCTTCCAATACCTCTGAAATTATTTTAGAATCTTACTCATAGTGGGGCATATGCTCTTCCTCCTTATTTGATAGGCGAATCAATTCGGAGAAATCATATGCCCTGCTTGCATAAAATGCAAATTTACAGAAAGAACGTGACACTATTTACTTTTTTTCTTATATTTCATACCAATCTCTTATTTTTAATTTATTCAAAAACAGACATTTTATAATTACCTTCCTTACCATCTTTAAATTTTAATTAATAAAGTATTTTTGCTGAACTAAATAACATTTTTGAAGAATTAGAATCTTTAGGTACAACTAAATACAAATCTTCGAATATAATATTAGTAATTCTTCCTTTTTTTCTTAATTTAGCTAGTTCTGAATATCCTTGAACATCAATAATTCTTTCAAAACCAGCACTTATAGATTTTTTATTAGCTTTACCTAAATCTTCCCATATTTCGCCATTTTTATCATTAACTGTAAGTTTTCCATTCAGTCTTATAATATAAGCATCTTGATCATATTTTTTAGCCATGTCTTGAGCAATATTACTAAACTCTTCTCTTGAAACCCTCTCAGGTCTTGTGATTAGCCAAGATTCTTCCATAGAATTTACAATTGAACCTTTGCAATCTTTTATAGTTTCACCTTTTTTTAATGGTTTATTACACTCTTTCCAATGTCCAACGAGTTTATAAGCACCAATTTTTTTGCCAACTTTAGATCTTATATCTTTAATAAGTTTATTATTATTTGCTAAATTTTCTTTTTTAGATTTATTTGCTCTTGAAGCAGTAATTATAAGAAAATCATTACCATCTTCAAGCATTTTTAAAATTCTTGATAATCCAGCACCTGATTCATCTATTGTACCATAATATTC
>Ga0079289_100037_pt1 | contig 30709 bp, 26 predicted proteins | sample Wag42014_10_20_FD_76336 | JGI IMG/M metagenome (GOLD analysis project Ga0079289, IMG submission 76336) | Deep subsurface shale carbon reservoir microbial communities from Ohio, USA - Utica-2 Time Series 2014_10_20 ...
AAAAAGATTTAAAATAAATGTGAGATGCTTTAAGTTTGATTTCAGCTCTTAGGTTTTTAGCCAAGAAATAAAAGGATTTGGAAAATGCAACTTTAAAATCAGCGGAGAGGGAGGGATTCGAACCCCCGGCCCGAGCAAGTCGGGCGCCGCATTTCGAGTGCGGTGCATTCGGCCGGACTCTGCCACCTCTCCTGGGATTTTTCAAAGGTATACAGGTTACTTTTTTATGTCAAGTTTGTATTGGTTTATTTGTTGATTCTCGGTAATCAGTCACTTGTGTCTGTCATTACGCTACACAATCTGTACTGATTCATCAGATTTGATAAGCATTGGTGGAAATATCTTTTGAAATTATTTTTCAAAAAGAAAACACCATTAATGAAAAACCAGCTCCAAGTAAACTTCCCGCCCATACATCAGTGGGATAATGTACTCCAAGACGTAAACGTCCCAGACTTACAATAACAGCAGCAAAAATAAAAAACAGTGCCAACGGGTGCTGCAGTGTAAAAATGTTGACAAAACCAATGGTAACAAACCATATTCTGGAGGCATCACCGCTTGGAAAACTACCGTCTTTTGGTTTGTTTTTCTGCCTTAAAATTGTGTAATCCATATCAATAAACGGCCTGTTTCTTTTTAGTTTCAGTTTTATTAATCTTTCAGTGGCTGACATAAGTAAAGCTGTGAATATTACAGAACCCCATGTTTCAGGAACAGAGAAAGCCAAAAAACAGACTGCAGCAATAAAACACCCTTTTCTGCCCAAAGGAAAAGCAAGTTTGAATAAAATATCAAAATTATTTAATTTTTCTGATAAATTTACAGCTTCAAAAATTTTTTTGTCAATATTCGATATTTTTTCAAAATTGTATAAAAATCCGCCCATCACACCAATTAATAAAATAGAAACTCCGGTAATCATGATATTTTCTCTTGTTTTTGCAAAATATTTTTCGATAACCTGTGAAACATCAATCACTGTTTAGTATATTTATTTATAAAGTTTTTACTCACTGTTATTACTTGCTGAGCAAAATTTTAAATATCATAGCTTGTGTTAACATTTTTTTCTATGCTGCTTTCAGAGAATATGCCGAAATTAATGAAAAATTTAGCCCAAAGCTAATTATTTAATTCTCATTTTTATTCTTTGCAAAAGCCAATCTAAATCCGTTAATAAGCACCGGCAATCCCCTGACAATGCAGAATATTACGGCCAGCCATGAAACACCTGTAAAAAAGGCATGAATCTGATTAATTGCAATTATTCCAATATTTTGGAAACAATACAATTTAAGCACAAAAACCAGAGTCAGCCCGCAAAAAGCCGCTACTTTAGCTATTCCGTAGGCTGCTCTCATCCATCTTGAAGCCACAAAAAAATTTGCCCAGTACGAGCTGTGCTGGTTGAAGGGTGCTTTACCTTCCTGTATCCCAAGGCTTCTGAATGAGTCGGTGAGTACAGTTCTGGTCACCACTATGAGAGGTATGGCTATGGGTATCAAATCCATATCTGCAAAAATAAACCACAAAAGAAGCTCAAAGACTCTGTCTACCGCAATATCAAGTACACTGCCTATCAATGATGTCTCATTCATTTTTCTGGCAACTATACCATCAACCATATCAAGTGACATGGCAAAAAATAACAGCGGTATGGCAATAAAAGATAGAAGTATATTCCCTGAATATAAAAAAAAGATAAACAGAAAAAGCAGGGGAATCCTGCAAAGCGTTATCAAATTGGCCATAATTGTAACCTAATTATAAATAAATATATTTTGGAAAAACAATATGTCAAACTTTTTTATATTAAAAAAATTACTTTTTGATTTGAAAAATTCTTTATAATGTGTAAGTCTACGTAGTGTTAACACCATTTCATTTTTGCAATAAGAATATTTTTCAATGTAATTTGGATTTTTGTTTGTGGGACAATTTTTTTTATGTTAATTTTTACTAAATTTATTGAAAGATATTCTGTTGAAAAAAAATTGCAATTATGAATGAAATGCTTTACAAATTGTGTTATTCTGAATAGAGTAAAAATGTCTGTTATTTTTACTCTTGCCTTATGGCACTATAAATAAAGCTACAAAACAATTTTGGAGGTTTTTGTATGACAAAAACAGAACTGATAGCCACCATGGCTGCAAAAAGCGGACTTACTAAATCGGATGCTGAGAAAGCGTTAAATGCTTTTCAGGAGAGTGTTATTGATGCAGTGAAGAAAGGAGAGAAGGTTTCTCTTGTAGGTTTTGGAAACTTTGAGCAGACTCAGAGAAGTGCCAGGAAAGGCAGAAATCCTCAGACAGGTGAAGAGATAAATATACCTGCAAGTAAAGCTCCAAAATTTTCTCCTGGCAAAACTTTTAAAGAGGCTGTTAAGTAGTAATTTTACAAACCGGGAATTGTTCCCGGTTTTTTTATTTTGACTGCAAAGTGCAAATTAATTTGTTTTAATTATGACCCGGCTATTCTTTCAGGCATTTGCAATTCCCATAATTATAAATTCATAGAAATATAATTTTGTTTATTTTATACTTTCCTGAAACGATGATTGACGTCTTTTGTATAAAATCAGCCACATCATTTTCAAAAATAATGGCAGTGTATATAAATAGGGTGGGATATGGAACAAACATTTATTAAGCAAAATTTATTTTATAGCCTTTTAAAAACATTGTTCTTTATCATTATTCTTGCAGGTTGCAGTGCTCCTGTGTCAAGAATTCAGTATTCTGTTGATTTTGTACCTGTAAAAGATTTGGCAAATATTCCCCAGCAAGGATTGTATTTTATAAAGAATTCTTCCAAAAGAATTGTCCCGGAGGATGCTCAGCTTCAGATGGCGGAATTTTACAGACGTAAGGTGCTAAGTGTATGGGATGGTGAAGTAGAGTCTTATGATAAAGAATATGCTTTTTGGCCGGCGGAGGTAATAAAGGAAAACCATGGTTATGGGGAAAACTACAGAATTCATAGTGAAACTTGGGTGCGCTCACTGCTTGATAATGCGAATGCCGATGAATTCCCCAACCTTAACTGGTCAGGAGTTGTTGTAAATCGTGTCGATCTCAGGGCATTGCCCACACATCGTCCGAGGTTTAGTCGTCCCGATGGTTTCCCGTTCGACTCGCTGCAGAATTCCAGTTTGTGGCCAGGAACACCGGTTCAGGTTCTCCATGAAAGTCGGGATAAGAGGTGGCTTTTTGTTGCCGCTGCTCACGCGGGAGGCTGGCTTCCAAAGAGAGAAGTGCTTCCGGTTGATTCAGTTTTCAGGCAGGTGATTGAGGATTCACAGTGGGTTGTTGTTAAAAGGGATCGTATCCCTTTGGAGTCTGATAACTATACTGTGATAGGTCGTACAGGCATGACCCTTCCTTTACTGGATTTTGTAGGCGACACATTTGTTGTGGGTATACCGGTGAATAAAAATGGCAAAGCAGCCTGGCAACGGGTTGCTGTTAAGAAAAATGGAGGAATTACTTTATTTCCAACAGAAATGACTGAAAGAAATGCTGCAGAAGTTTTGAGTTTTATTGCAGGACAGCCTTATGGATGGGGAGGTTTGTTCGGACACAGGGACTGTTCCGCCACGATACGTGACTATTTTGCTGTATTCGGTATATGGCTACCCAGAAACTCTTCCAAGCAAATCATATGGGGTGAAACTACTGACTTGTCAGATTATACGAATGATAAAAAAATTACATTGGTGAAAAAAGCAGAGCCCTGGAAGACTTTGGTTGGGATGGATGGGCATATCATGCTTTATGTCGGAGACTATGAGGGGAAGCCGGTGGTTTTTCACAACTTGTGGGGATTGCCTGTGAAAAAACTTTTTTCCAGTGAAACCGGGCGATTGGTTATCGGTGAAGCGGTGTTTACCACATTGAAGCCTGGGGCGGAGAGAAGAGATGTCAGAAGGTCAGGGAGTTTACTGGTTGATCGGGTGCATTCCCTTGGTTTTCCTGTAACTCATTTTACAGAATAAGTTTTTGTATAGATTTAGGGGTGGATCCAAAAGTTTAACAGAGTTGGAATCGTGCAGGTAATACGGCTTAATATAATAACATTATAATTTTATTTTTATTTAGAAACAGTTTTTTGTGATTATATATTATTTTTATTTATTATTAGTACTTTTTGGGTGAATGTATATAGAATATGTTTATTGTTTGCGATATTGTTAATTATTTGTTGACATTTTAAACTTACGTTGTATATTTTTTTTATGTTAAATATGGCATCCTCCCAATAGCAATAGATTAACTCCCCCAAAAAGGAGACCTTTTCAGGTCTCCTTTTTAATTTCTGCAGAATTTTCTTCACTCTTTTATAAGAATCTGCTATTATTAATCAAAGTGGAGGCATTCATGTCGAAAAATTATGTTTTTGATACCAATGTGTTGCTTTATGAGCCGATGGCTATTTACGGTTTTAACGGGGATATTGTTAATATCCCGATAACAGTGATTGAAGAAATTGACTCATTTAAAAAGAATATGGATCAGACCGGTTACAATGCCCGCCATATAAGCAGGCTTTTGGATGAGCTGCGTCTTAAAGGTGATTTAAACAAAGGTGTGGAAATAGAGAACGGCACTCTGGTAAGAGTCAATATCTGCGAAAGTAAAGCATCAAATAAAATTTCTACCAATTTAATAAAGGATAAAGCTGATAATCTTATTCTCTCTGTTGCTAAATGGCTACAGGAAAATGAATCCAGTGAAGTTATTTTTGTAACCAAAGATGCTAATCTCCGGATTAAGTCTGATGTACTCGGGATAAAAGCGGAAGATTATGAGAAAGACAGGGTTGATACTGAGGCTTTCATGGAAGCTACCAGGGTGGTGGAAGCAGAAGATTCTGTTATAGATGAAATTTACAATGCCAAAAAATATGTTTTTGAAAGTGATTTTGCCCCAAATGAATATTTTTGCGTAAAAAGTCTTTCCGATTCAAAAAAATCTGCATTAATGCGATTTGATGACAAAACTGCTTCTGCTGTTCTTATTGACGATTATTCTAATGGCGTTTGGGGGATTTATGCGAGAAATATGGAGCAGAAATTTGCCTATGATGCACTGCTTAAAGATGATATTAAACTTGTCAGTCTCATAGGTATAGCAGGAACCGGGAAAACGCTGCTTGCCATTGCAGCCGGACTTTTAAAAGTTGTGGATAATAGAGCTTACAGAAAATTGCTTGTTTCCAGACCTATATTCCCTATGGGTAAAGATTTGGGATACTTGCCTGGGGAAATAAGGGAAAAAATGAACCCCTGGATGCAGCCTGTATATGACAATTTAAGCTTGATCCTTGATACGGGTAAATCTTCTGAGACGTATAAAGATCTGTTTGAGCAGAATATGGTGGAAATAGAGGCACTCACTTATATTCGTGGCAGAAGTATCCCCTATCAGTATTTTATTGTAGATGAAGCCCAGAATCTCACGCCTCATGAAATCAAAACTATATTGACAAGAGCCGGTGAAGGAACAAAAATAATCCTTACAGGTGATCCGAATCAGATTGATAATCCCTATATTGATTATCATACAAACGGACTTACTTATGTTATGGATCGATTTTACGGTGATCCGCTGGCGGCCTCTATTGTTTTACAAAAGGGCGAGCGTTCAGAATTGGCAACAAAAGCTGCACAAAAACTTTGATTCAGGAAAGTTTATGGAAAGTTATATTAACAGTATTTTTAACGAAATTACAGAAACGGTTAATAAATTTATAGGGGATTCCTCCCATCAACTTATAGAAATATCTACACATATTGCATCATGCTTTGAATCCGGCGGAAAACTGATGATTTTCGGTAACGGGGGGTCTGCTTCAGATGCTCAGCATATAGCAGCTGAGTTTGTTAATCGGTTTCAGATGGAGAGGCCTTCTCTGCCGGCTATAGCTCTCACAACAGATACTTCCGTTCTTACATCTATAGGAAATGACTACAATTTTAATGAGATTTTTGAAAAGCAATTAATGGCTTTGGCCAAACCTGGTGATATTGCCTGGGGGATATCCACCAGTGGCAATTCGGAAAATGTGTTGAAAGGATTACGGTTTTGTGCAAGAGAGGAGATTAAAACATTGGGATTTGCCGGGCGTGATGGTGGTAAAATGAATGGTTTGAGTGATCTGCTTTTGATTTCTCCTTCAGAAACCACTGCGCGAATACAGGAGATACATATCATGGCAGCTCATATAATATGTGGCTTGGTGGATGAACTGTTATTCGGCAGATTTAATCCTGATATAATGGAGTGAATATTGGGGTATATTTTTCAATCGTGGTCAGACTTGCTCGATAAAATAACAGAGTTTAGAAAAAATTCCAAAACTGTTGTTTTTACTAACGGGTGTTTTGATATTGTGCATCTTGGGCATTTGAGATATTTATCCAAAGCCAGAGATTTGGGAGACTGCCTTGTTGTGGGTATAAATTCAGATGATTCTGTTCGGCGTCTGAAAGGTGAAAAAAGACCGATTAATACACTTGCTGAAAGGATGGAGTTTTTGACTTTTATAAATTCCGTTGATTTTGTTGTACCTTTTGACAGTGATACCCCTTATGATTTAATAAAATACATTGTCCCCGACATACTTGTAAAGGGCGGTGACTGGTGTACAAAAGATATCGTGGGTGCTGATATTGTTTTGTCAGCAGGTGGCAAAGTGAAATCCCTTAACTATGAGGAAGGTTACGCTTCTACTTCCATTATAGAAAAAATTGTGAAGATTTACTGTTAAAATGAGCGGATATACTCATTTATGGGGAGCTTCCAAGCTTCACTTTCTGAAAAAGACATTTGATAAAAAAAATTCCCTTAAAATTTTGATTGTGGATGATTCATCAGATTTTGAAAAGGTCGTTAATGAAGCCCGGTTTTTTTTCCCTGAAATGAATCCGGTGGAATTTCCTCCATATTATCAGGAGCCTTTTGAAATGGTGAGGGTATTGCCGGAAATTTTCACAAAACGAATAGATGCACTTGTTGCTGTTATCAATGAAAGGACATCCATGGTTGTTACAACACCTTACGCTCTATTGAAAAAACTGCCGCCTGTGGATGTTTTGCTCTCATCTATAATTGATTTTTCTCCCGGAACGGAGATTACCAGGCAGGAGCTTGAGTACTATTTGGATATTTTGGGGTTTGTAAATGTTGAGATAGTGGATGGTGTAGGTGAGTATGCATTCAGAGGGGATATCCTTGATATAATGCCACCTGGATATGATTTGCCTGTAAGGATGGAATTTTTTGATGATGAAGTTGAAAGTATATATACATATAAACCTGAAACCCAAAGAAAATACAGCGAAATAGAGCAATTCAGCTTAATGCCGGCAACTGAAGCTATATTTGAAACCGAAGAACTGGAAAAGGCTCTTGAAGGCAGAAGAGAATATGAAAATGTTCAGCTTTTTGGCAAGTTTGCCGGATTTCACTGGTTTGCTCCGTTAATTTACAATCAGATGGCTTCTTTTTTTGATTATATAAAAAGTGATTTTGAAATTTTTTACCTTTCTGAAGCTTATAAGAATGTTCTTGAAAATTTTTACGGCTGGTTGTCCAATGAAGCGGAGAGCAAAAGCGAAACACTGATAATGGACAATTTTTTGGAAAGAAAGCAGGTCTCAAATCTGTTTGAACAGAAGCTTATACAGCTGGTGGAAATAGAAACTACGGATGAGTTGGAAAAAACCTCCTATGGAAGTCCAAAAATCAAGCTCAGTCAGTCAAAAAATATTTACGAATCCCTGGATAAATTTTTTCAAACGTTACAGGAGTTGATATCAAAAAAAATCAGTGTTGTGGCTTCTGTGGGCAGTGACAAATTTTATAATCTTCTTACCCAGTTTGCTGTGGATTATGATATCTCCTACCTTAATATTAAAAGTTTTGAAGAAATAAAAGGGCCTGCTTTTTATATATTCAGAAACAGTATAACAGGTGGCTTTATAGATAGTGAGTCAGGTATTGCTGTTTTTTCTGATGAGGACATTTTCGGTTTTGCTAAAAAGAGAAAGAAGTCCAGGCATAAAGACGTTTTTAAAACGTCACTTTCTGATTTATCTGCAGGAGACTATATAGTACATGTTGACTATGGTATAGGAATATTCAGAGGATTGGTACATAAGTCTATAGGCGGGATTGAATCGGATTTTCTTGAGCTGGAATACGATAAAGGTGAATTGCTTTATGTTCCGCTGGAATCGATAAATCTTATTCAGAAATATGTTGGATCCGGGGATTCAGCTCCGAAAGTGCACAGTCTTCAAAGTGCAAAATGGAGTAAGCTTAAGAGCCAGGCTAAAAAAAGTGCAAAAAAGCTGGCTATGGATTTGCTAAAATTATATGCCGAGAGAAAAGCTCTGGAAGGTTATGCATTTACCGGTGACGGCGAAATTCTCAGGGAACTGGAGAACAGTTTTATCTATGAAGAAACTGAAGATCAGCTCTCTGCAATCCTGGATGTGTATAATGATATGCAGTCCAGATTTCCTATGGAAAGGCTTGTTTGCGGGGATGTTGGGTTTGGTAAGACAGAAGTTGCCATTAGAGCGGCAGGTAAAGCTGTATCCTCTGGTAAACAGGTTGCAGTTTTGGCGCCTACGACGGTATTGACAAGACAGCATTATGAATCCTTTTTGGAGCGTTTTGAGGGATTACCTGTGAATATTGACTATGTAAGCCGAATGAAAAATTCATCTGAAATTAAAAAAACTCTTAAAAGAGTCGACGATGGTGATGTGGATATTTTGATAGGTACTCACAGGTTGCTTTCACCCGATGTACATTTTAAAGATCTTGGGCTTTTGATTATCGATGAAGAACAAAGGTTCGGAGTGGCTCATAAGGAAAAAATAAGTAATTTGCGCAACAACATAGATGTTCTTACCCTAACGGCTACGCCTATCCCGAGAACATTGCAGCTTTCTGTTTCCGGGATAAGGGATATCAGTGTTATTGAAACACCTCCTGAGGACAGATTACCGGTGGTAACTAAGGTGGTGAAACAGGATCAGGATGTTGGTAAAGCGGTTTTGCATGAGATGAAACGTGGTGGGCAGGTTTATTTTTTGCATAATAATGTGAAAGATATAGAAAATATAGCTGCATGGGTTAAATCTATGGTACCTCACGCCAAAGTGGATATAGCTCATGGTCAGATGTCCGCAGCAAAGCTGGAAAAAACATTGATGAATTTTTACCAGGGACAAACGGATGTATTGGTTTGTACCACCATAATAGAAAACGGTGTTGATATTCCGAATGCCAACACCATTATTGTTAATTCAGCAGGCAATTTCGGCTTGGCGCAGCTGTATCAGCTAAAGGGGAGAGTAGGGCGGTCTGCCAAGAGAGGTTACTGTTATTTGGTTGTGGATAATTTTGAGTCATTGAATGATATTGCAAAAAAAAGACTGCAGATTATTCAGCAACTTTCGGAATTGGGCAGTGGTTTTAAGATAGCTTCTTATGATTTGCAGCTCAGAGGTGCCGGAGATTTGCTGGGCGCTGAACAGTCAGGTTTTGTGACAAATATAGGCTACGAGTTGTATTTGCAAATGGTTCATGATGCGGTTAAAGAGCTGCAGGGTAAAGGGGAGGCAAAACGGGAAGTGGAGGTTCAATCCAATATTTCCTATTATATTCCGGCTGAATATGTATCAAACCCGGAAGTTCGTATGAATTATTATAACCGTATGGCTTCTGTAAGCTCGGAAGGCGATATAGAAAGTTTCAAAGAGGAGTTAAGAGGTATATATGGAGAGTTACCTCCTTCTGTGGAAAATCTGCTTAATATCTTTTACCTAAAAAATCTGGCATCCCATTGTAATATAAAAAAAATGACTTTACTGGAGAAGAAAATCAAATTACTGTTTGATGAAAACGTCATCCTTGATCCTGCCAATATTTTGGATATTATCAAAGAGTTGGATCTCAAAGCGAGCTTTCCTTCTGAGTATGAGATAAGTATTGTGGACAGTGAAGGGGGGATAATTTGCAAAGGGAAGTCTTTTCTTGGTAAATTGAAGGATATTTTTAATACAGAGAAGTTATATGCCGGTTAAAAAAAATATAAGTATAAAAAGATTGTTAATTAGTATTATTTGCATCCTTTTGATTTTGTCAGCGGGTTGTGATCGTAATGGCAATAGGGACGAATTAGAGAATAAAAAAGATATTTCTGTAAACGGCAAAAACCCTGTCGTGGTTATCAATAATGATAACTATTACGTGGAAGATATTATAAACTATGCTTATTATACTATTATTGAAATGGCAGAAGAAAATATCGATAATCCGAAAATAAAGAATGAGATAATAAAAAATTTTGTAAATCACAAATTGATGTTGAAGGAAGCAAAAAAAAATGGCATCAGTGTAAAAAAATATAAAGTGGAGCAAGTGCTGGAAAATTTCAAAACAGCTTTCGGTAAAGAAAATCTTAGCACTTATACCAATAGAGCTGTTCTTGATGTAGACAGACTTAGAAATCTTATAGAAGAGCAGCTTATAATACAAAAATTTCTTAGTAGTAAGGTTAGCGGTATTGAGATAAAAGAGGAAGATATCAGGGATTACTATGATGAATATATAAAACAGTACGAAGGTGTTACCCTTTATCATATATATCATCTTGTAACCAGAGATAAAAAAACTGCAGATCAGGCCAGAGCTATGATGAGACAAAGAACACCTTTTCGTGAAGTTGCTGAAAAATATTCTGTGGGCCCTGCGGGCAAAGAAGGTGGGGATCTTGGTTACATAGATATTACCAATTATCCGGAACCTTTTCATGTAGTGGAAAATATGCGAATAGGAACGGTAAGTAATGTTATAAAATCCGATTACGGCTATCATATATTTAAATTAGTGGATATTCAGAAAAATGTACGTCCGGATTTTGATGAAATCAAAAGTAAACTTTATTCCGAGCTTTTCATCATTAAACATGATGAAGTGGTGGACAATCTAACAAAGGAGCTGAGATCCAATGCGAAAATTACTGTTTTTGATAATATTAGTTTTAATATCCATGACTCATCCCTCAGAATCGAGGATAATCAATAAAATCCTTGCTGTTGTGGGTGACAAAGTTATTACGCAATATGAAGTGGAGTCTTTTAATCCTTCAAGGGTGAAAGAAATATACGCAATGGAAAACGAAGAAAAACGTGAAGAAGTTCTCCAAGAGTACTACAAAAATATTTTGGATTTTCTTGTGGAACAGTATACTATTGAAATAGCTGCTGAGCGGGAAGGAGTGGTTGTTGAAGATTCAGAGGTGGAAAGTGCTGTCAACGATGTACTGAATCAAAACAATATAACGTTGGAGCAGTTGAAAGGAGCTTTGGAAGAAAGGGGCATGACACTTGCGAAATATAAATGGCAGATACGAATGGATATCCTGAGATCCAGAATTATGAGCAAAATAATTTCCCCTATGGTGGTCATTACCGATGCGGATGTTAAAAAATATATAAACAGTCATGAAAGCGAATTAGACCTTATGGATACCTATGAACTGAGAATGATTGAGGTAAAGAGCAAAGAAAAGCTTGAAGAGGTCAAAAAATTTTTGAGGGAAAACTCTTTTTCTGATGCTGCCATAAAATATTCAGAAGCTCCAAATGCCAAATCAGGTGGTTATGTGGGAACTGTCGGACTGAATCAGGTGAGTGAAGATATTGCAGAGCATCTGAAAGATGCTAATGCAGGAGATATGTTCACAGTGAAAAGAGAGGATAGTTTTCAGTTGTTTTTGGTTGAGTCATTTTACAGTAAATATCATGTACCGGAAGAGAAGAGAAAGGAAATCGAAGATAAAATAAGAGAAGAAAAAATCGCAAAAATATATGAAAATTGGCTTCAGGAACATAAAAAAACGATATACACCAAATATTATCACTAAAGTTAATTGTTGATTTTTTTGGAGTATGTTTTATTTTGTCTTATCAAACATAAATAGAAAAGTGGAGGCAGAATATATTATACGGTTACACTGAAAGCTTAAGAGCAACACAGATCAAGCGTCTGGAAAAACTTGATAAACGAAAAAGTAAAACTTCAACAATAATTTCCAATGATTTGATAAAAAACGTGGCATCATTATCCAGGGAAATAGGCCAGCAAGTAGGTCTTTTAATAGACAGAAATAATACAATACAGTACGTTCTTGTGGGCACTAACAGGGAAGTTCTTATCCCTAAATTACATAGGTTTGCCCTTGTCCCGGGAAAGTTGAGGGGATTGCGTCTTGTACATACACATCTATACGGTGAGAAAATAGATGATGATGATTTGACTGACCTGGCTTTGTTGCGTCTTGATTCTGTCTCAGCTCTGCCGGTGAATGAAGAGGGAGTCCCACAGTCGTTGTATACTGCCTATATTATGCCTCCTGGCTCTGAAAAAAGTTATGAATTTTTCACTGACTTTGACCCTTACGACCAGAAAATAGATTATCAGGAGTTTGTAAAATCTCTTGAAAACGAAATAGAAAATAAAACAAAGCAACTTCACGAAGTCAGGCAGTACGACAGTGCCATACTTATAGGTGTTTATCCCGGCAAATTCGAAGCTTACGAATCTATGGCTGAACTAAAGGAACTGGCTGCAAGCTCCAAAATAGAAGTAATGGATTCTTTTTTTCAAATAAAGAAAAAGCCTAATCCCAAATATATCGTGGGTTCCGGGAAACTTAAAGAGATTGTTATAAAGGCTTTATCAAACGGGGTGGATTATCTCATTTTTGATAATCCACTGTCTCCGGCTCAGGCAAAATCGATTGCAAATTTTACAGAACTGAAAGTTATTGACAGGACCCAGGTGATTTTGGACATTTTTGCTGCCAGAGCCAAGTCGAATGAAGGCAAACTCCGGGTTGAATTGGCTCAACTGGAGCATATATTGCCTAAACTCAGTGCCCGTGACGATTCTCTTTCCAGACTTACAGGTGGTATAGGAGGAAGAGGTCCTGGGGAAACAAAGCTGGAGGTGGACAGAAGGAGGATTAACGATCGTATTGCTTTTTTGAATAGAAAGTTAAAGCAGATAGAAAAAACAAGAAACACGCAGAAAAACAGAAGGCTTAAAAATAATATCCCAATAGTTTCCATAATTGGATATACAAATGCAGGTAAATCCACTCTGTTGAATACGTTGACATATTGTAACACATATTCAGACAATCTTATGTTTGCTACACTGGATACCAGTTCCAAAAGAATTAGGTTTCCCAGAGAAAAGGATGTTATAATTACCGATACAGTAGGTTTCATAAGAGATCTCCCCAAAGGTCTGAAAGGGGCATTTAAATCGACTTTGGAAGAGCTTGAGGATTCAGATCTTTTGGTTGAAGTGGTAGATGCTTCGAATGCCCGATATAAAAAACATATGGAATCGGTTTACGAAATTATTTCTGAATTGAATATAAGTGATAAACCGATGGTTACTGTTTTTAATAAGATTGATAAGCTTAGTGAAGAAGAAATTCAGGAAATTGAGCGAGAATTTCCTGAAGCTATTCTCATATCAGCATTATATAATGACACCCTGAATGAATTGTTAAAACGTATACAGTCTGTTTTGTTTCAGGAAGGTAAGGAAGTTCTTTTCGGTGTTTAATCATTTCCTGTTTGCAAAATAATCTTCCAAAAAAGGTACAATTTCATCTTTCTTTATGTAAAAGTCAAAATTTTTTAATGATTTGTTCTCCACCATTTCAGAGTGCCCTGTGCTAAGGGCTGTTGATATTTCAGGATAATGTGATTTTACATAGCTGCTCAGTTGCAAACCGTTTCCATCAGGGAGTGTGTAATCTATTATGATAAGGTCTATATTTTTTTCAGAGTTTAGTTTATTTTTTGCTTCTGCAAGGTTTTCGGCATAAACAAAATTAAAACGGAACTTTTTTGAAAGTATGGTAAAAATTTTAAAAAAATCTTTTTCATCATCAACAAGCATAAGCTTCATAGTTTACACCCACCAGTTTTTAGTATAAAAGATGTTACAAATATATACATAAGGAGGTTTCTGTGACAAGAAATTCTTTAATTTTTTCTGTAATTTTTGCATTACTTTTTCTAAACTCTGCTTTGGCCTATGATTTTAATGAAATAATAAAAAGGCTTGAAGATATAGATACCGTTGAGGCGGGTTTTCAACAGGTAACAGAGATAAAGGGGTTTGGAGAAGATTCTTATTCCGGAAAAGTTTATCTGGAAAATGGTAAAAGGGTTTTGTGGGATTATAATGAACCTTACGATCAGTATTATCTTTTTACAAAGGACAGCATGGAATACTATGACAGTTCGACTGAACAGCTTATTAAACAGGATGCCAGCGGCAGCGGTGGTAATAATATTGTTTTCAAGCTTTTGGTGGACATTTCTGCAATAAAAGATGCATTTGAAATTTCCCATGTATCTGGTGATACCTTTAAGCTGATACCCAAAACTGACGTGGGCCTTCAATTTATAAAAATAACTTTCAGCAGTAAATATATTGAAAAAATTCACAGCCTTGATGATAAAGGTAATTATACTACTATTAAATTTGAAGACGTAAAAATCAATTCTGATATTCCGGAGGAAAAATTTTCGCCGGATGTGCCTTTGGGTACTGAAATTTTTAACTATTAAATATGTGCAAAATAATTTCAGTAGGCAATATTTCATTAGGGGGAACGGGAAAGACACCTTTTTGTATATTCCTGGCGGAGAAGCTTTTAAATGACGGGGCCAGAGTATGTATTTTATCCAGGGGCTACAAAGGTAAAATCGGTTTAGATACCCATATAGTTCATGATGGAAGTAACTTCTTGCTTAACCCTTCTGATGCAGCGGATGAGCCTTTTTTGATTGCTTCAAAACTTAAGAAAGCATGCGTAATAACCGGCAAAAACCGTTGTAAGAGTTTTAATACTGCAAAAAAAGTCTTTAATCCTGATTATGTGATTTTGGATGATGGTTTTCAGCACAGGAGGATGGGCAGAGATATTGATATTGTGCTGATAGATCACTCCAATCCGTTATCAACAGGCTTTATTTTCCCCTTCGGATATCTGCGGGAACGTCCGAAATCACTGAGCAAAGCGGATATTATTGTTTTCACCAGAGCTGAAAATTGTAAGGTACCTGAAAAAGTTACCAAATATATTTCGGATAAACCAGTTTTTTTCTCAAATACGAAAATAGACGGATTTTATTTACAGGGTAGAATGGTTGATGAAAATTTTTTGAATGATTCAACGTTTTTTCTGTTTTCCGGGATTGCATCCAACAGGAATTTTTTTAATATGATTTGTAATACAAATATTTCAGTTAAAGGAAAGAAGTTTTATTCCGACCATCATTTTTACAGTGAAAGGGATTTTAACAGTCTTATCGATAAGAAAAAGAAATCGGGGGCTGATTTTTTCCTTACAACGGAAAAAGACTATGTGAAACTACCTGAATACATGAAAGAACAGACTGTTTGTCTTCAGATTTCTTTGACAATTGATAACGAAAAAGGTTTCTGGGATACTTTATTTGATAAACTGTAATGTCTCCGAAGGAGAAACGATGCCCTGTTTTCTATTTCGTGCAATAAGAGTAAATTCAATGTTATCAATCTTTGGGTGACGCCGGTAAATAAAAATATTGATATCCTGCTACAAGTTTTGTAAAATTTATATTAAGATTTTTGCACAACTCTAAAAGGTGATACCGTAGCATGCGCCTAAAGGTGAATAAATATGTTGTTAAACATCCAATTTATTGAAAAGGGGTAAGATGATAAAATTATTAGCTTTGCAGACATTGAAAAATATTATTAAAGATAAAATTTTCTGGATTATCATATCTCTTATTATTGCTTTTGCTTTTGTCCCTTTTTTCAGTTCGTTTTCCATGAGACAGGTGCAGGAAGTATCCATTACCATGTCATTAACTATTAATTCAGTGATACTGCTTTTTATGGCGATTTTTGGTGGCGTGACGACAATTTGGAGGGATATTGAACGGAAGTTTGTTTTTACTATATTGGGCAACCCCATAAAAAGATCGGATTTTTTAATAGGCAGATTTACTGGTTTTGCCGGAATTATGTTTATGATTACAGTGATTAACGGTTTGATTTCATATGTTGTGATTACCTTCGCTGCATCAATGTATCAGTCTAGCTTACCTTTGGACTGGGTAAATATTTATACCGCTTTCGTTTTTCAGTATTTGAAATATTTGCTTGTTATGGCTTTCGGTTTCTTTTTTGCTTCTTTTTCCACATCTTTTTTTATACCGTTTTTTGCAACAATATCATTGTTTATTGCCGGGAACGCTTCTCAGGGTATATACGATTATGTGTCACAGGTGCAGACAGACTATTCAGGCTTGTTTGTGTATATAGTAAAAATTATTTACTATATACTGCCTAATTTTTCCGGTTTTGATTTTATAGCCAATGCCACCTATGCTCTTGATATAGCAATATATGATATTATGTATTCGCTTGTGTACTTTATTTTGTATTTTTTGATAGTTTTTATGGGAACGGTTGTTATTTTTAACAGAAGAGATTTGACGTAGTATGAAAAGATTTTTTTTGTTTATATTTATAATATTTATTTTACTGATCTTTTTTTTACCTGAATTCAGTAAAAATATGCAGAACAGGTCAAGAACGACTAAATTGGGATATACACCGCAGGGGGATCTGTTTAAAGCTGTGCTGGGCGAATATCGATGGTTTGTGGGTGATTATCTTGCTTTTAAATCCATTATATATTACGGCTCTCAGATTGAGAATTTGAATAAACACAATTTTAAAGAAATAGAATTTTATAATTTGTATCGTACGGTTGAGACTTCGGTGCTTTTAAATCCATATCACGAAGACAGTTATTATTTTGCACAAGCTGCTTTTACGTGGGATATAGGCAGGATTAAAGAGGTAAACTCGCTACTAAAATATGTGGCTAACTACCGAAAATGGGATCACAGAATTCCTTTTTTTCTGGGGTTTAATTACAGTTATTTTCTCAAGGATTATAAGAAGGCCGCTTATTATTTTAAACAGGCGGCTGAGTTAAGCGGATCGCCACTTTTTTCAAAACTTGCTTCAAGATACTTTTATGAAAGTGGCGATATAGAATTGGGAATTATGTTTCTGGAATACATGTATAACAGTACGCGTAGAGAAGACATTCGTAGGTCTTATAAATTGCGTCTTGATGCACTGAAAGCTATTAACAGGCTCCAAAAACAAGTGGACGAATTCAGAAAAGACTACAAAAGGTATCCGGAAGGTTTAAAAGAGCTTGTGGAAAAGAGGTATATAAGCAGGATACCTGATGATCCCTACGGGGGGACTTTTTATCTTGATGAAAACGGCAGAGTAAGAACGAGCAGTCAGTTTGTTGAAAAAAAAGGTGGATAAAGTGGATGCAATAACATGTAAAAATGTGTGCAAAGTTTTTAAAGTAAAAAAACATAAAGTAAAGGCATTAAATTCTATGAATCTTAATATAGAAAAGGGCGAAATTTACGGTTTTTTAGGTCCCAACGGTGCAGGTAAAAGCACTACTTTGAAAATTCTGATGGATCTTATTAGGGCGGACTCCGGTTCGGTAAAGATTATGGGAAGAAATTCCTCGGATTATAAAGCCAGAAAACGTGTTGGTTTTTTACCAGAAAATCCCTCTTTTATGGACAACTTAACCGGTAGGGAAATAGTTAAATTCAGTGGAAAAGTACATGGGATGCCCCCCAATCAGTTGGATAAGAAAATTATAGAAATTTTGGATTTGTTGGATCTTTCTGAGGCGGCTGAGCGGCCTGTCAGGAAATACAGCAAAGGTATGGTTCAGCGGGTAGGTTTTGCTGCAGCTATTGTGCATGATCCCGACTTGCTTATTCTGGATGAGCCTATGAGTGGGCTGGATCCTATGGGAAGGGTTTTGTTTAAAAGTATACTGAAAGATATTAATAAAAAAGGGACCACTGTTCTTTTCAGCTCACATATTATTCCTGATATTGAAGATATATGTACTAAAATCGGTATCGTTAAGAACGGCCGACTGCTAAGGGAAATTACGAGTACAGAAATGAAATATACAAGTACACATAAATTTAAAATAATTTTTAAGCATGACGGAAACGTTTGTGAAAATATCTTAGATTATAAAGTATCTGGGATAGATGAAAATCTTGGTTTTGTTACAGTGGGTAAAGAAAAGGCAGTGGATGTTATAGATTATTTGAGAAGGATAAGCTTTGATCTTGTGGATATTCAGCCTGAGAAAAAAGATCTGGAAACACTGTTCGTTGAGATTTCCGGTCAAAGCAATGATAATGAATGATAAAAAACTGATTGTTGAAAAGAGATAGCTAAATATTTTATTGAAATCAAAAATTTAAGGATGGCCTTTGTAATACTTAATCCCTGTATTGAGGTATTTATTAATAATATTAAAGGCATCTTTTAATTTATTTTGATTATAGAGTGATAATTTGAAAGGGTTGACATATTTATTCGGAGAGTAGTTTCTTTTACTTTGACTTATTTGCTCATTGATAAGTATATCAACAACGGTTTCATATGCCGACAGCACTTCCTGCACAAGCTCTTCAGACAGAATTTTTTTTCTTTCCAGATGTTTCAGCCTTTCCACTGTATTTATATCGTTAAGATTTTTACTGAGTGAAAATATTCGTGTGATATCTATTATGAATGTTAGTGCAGACATTTTTAGATTTAGCATGTCCTTGTGTTCACCGTCCTTGGGAACCTGAAATTTTCCAAAAATGGATACAGGTATTTTTTGGTTTGAATCTTTTTCAAGCAGCTGTATTAAAAATATGGGTCTTTCAGCGATCAATCTTAATATCAGATTTTTTAGCTCCCAAACCATTTCTTCACTGCCATAAAAACAATCCATGTCAAAAATAATTGATGATGTGAGAAAACCTTTTGTGCCTGGGTTGTTAAAAATTTTTGTAACATCCGATTTCCATTTGCTGAGGGTTTTGGACATTTCCGGGTTTGTAACCATTATATTTCCGGGGCATTTCTTATACCCTACATAGTCGAGGTTATTAATAAAATATTTACCAAAATCCATCAATGTGCTGTAATCGTCTTCTGAGATACCGTCTTCAAAAATAAATCCATTGTCCTGATCAGGGTCCAGAAACATTTCTTTTCTAGCACCACTGCCCATAATAAGAAGAGAATGGTTTATTTCTGATATATTTTTTCCAGTTTCTTCGAAGTAGCTTTGCATTGTAAATCTGTGAACCTTGTTTTGTATGTTTAGATGAATATTTGATAATACAGGCAATATCTCGCTGCTTTTTCTGGTGTTTTCCAGCAGATGTTCTGCTACATTGCTTAGATCGTTAAAAACCTTTTGCAGATCATCCAGGTTTTTTGCCTGCTCAATGTGTAAATTGTAAACGTGAACATTCCGGTAGAGTATCTTTAGGATATCTGTACTTGAAATTATGCCTTTGGGACGATTATTTTCCACTATGACAGCATAATCTTTGTTTTTCTCTTGTAAATCTGCCAACACTTCCACAATAGGATATTCTTTTGGTACTGACAGACTGGAGTCTTTAATAAAATGTTTCACAGATTTTTTCAAAGTGTCTGTTTGTATACCAGGAATAATATTGTGAACTATATCTTTTGTTGAGATTATTCCTGAAAGCTCTCCGGATTTGTCTGTGATCACGATGCTGCCTATTTTGTTTTCGGACATTGTTTTGCTGACCTGGATAACAGAAGAATCTTCAGGCAGAGATATAACGGGAGATGTCATATAGTTTGCAACAGGTTTGTAACTGAAGGAAGGAGTTGTGAATCCAGCTTGTCCATGAAGTGTTTTAAGACGGTCGGCTACCATTTTATAAAATCTCTTTCTAAAATCTCCGGAATCTGATAGCAGTTTGTAAATACAAATTTCCGGAAAATAGATGAGTTCGCTGTTATTTGAGGCTTTTGAAGTAACGCTGTATGTAGATTTACCCAAAAACGTTGTGAGACCGACAATATCTCCTTCCAACAAAGTTGCTAATTTGTTTCCATTATCGTAATAGTCGATTTCACCTGCCAAAAGATAGTACACTCCCTTATGGTATGTTTCCCCTTTTTTGAACAATATTTCATCTTTTTCTATATCAACCAAATGTATGTTTTTTAATGTTTTAGAAAGGCGCTGCTCATCAACATTTTCAAACAAAAGATTTTTCCTTAACATACTTATAAGTTTGTTAATGTCTGTGGTTGAGTTTGTTTTCATTTTATCTCCTGTTATCTACAAAAATTATCGTTTTTCTGCCGGTAAGTTATGGAATTCGGAAAACAACCAGCTGCTTACGATTAGCACCAGTCTTTGAGACTGGTAAATGTGTTGTAAAACATCCAATTTAATTTTACCACTCCTAACCCTTTGATATAAGGAAAGGTTAGGGGAGGGGTACTTCTTGTCAAACAGCGTCTGAGATCTCTCGACTTCGCTTCGCGTGAGATGACAGTTTTTTGTCATTCCTCGCCCTGTTAAATGCTGCTGGACAGCTCGGCAAAGCCGGATTTAACAGGGCGAGTGAAACGAAGTGGAACCGAGGAATCCCTATTCTTATATAACAAATATATCAGCATTTCTGCTTACTGTATGACAATAATTTTCTTATTCAAATGTTTTAAAGCTAAAACAACTATTTTTAAAAATGTTCTAAAATAGTAAATAAAAATAACTAACTTGTAAATATATAAAAAAATAGTTTAGTGCAGTATATGATTTTTATTATTAGTTTATAGTTATGTTTAAAAAAATCTCCTTTTGTTTATAAAAGATTAATATATTGTATACTGTATTCGTTGTAAATCTTTTTTTAGAGTTATTTTCTTTTTAACTTCAATCGTTAAAGAGAAAAGCTTTTTTATTTTATATTGACATATTGTGAAATATTTTTTATTAATTTACTGTGTAAACAAAATATTGTTTTACAAAAAACATAGGAGGTGATTTTGTAGTTTTTTTAAAATGAGTTTTCATTATAAGGAGGTATTATGAATTTAAAAGAAATCGTTAACACTGACAAATTCAAGAAAATTGTAAAACTTAGGTGGATGATTAGCGTTACCCTGCTGATTATTTTGTTTGTGATGTATTATGGATATGTACTGATGGTAGCCTGGAGTCCTGAAACAATGGCCAAAAAAGTGGGTGAAAATACTACTTTCGGGATTGTTGCCGCGGTGGTTGTAATTGTAGTAGCCTGGCTTATGACAGTAATTTATGTTTACTGGGCTAACACAAAGTATGATCAGGTTGTGGAAGAACTCAAACAAGAACTGGATTAATAAGGAGGGGAATGTATGAATGGAATGGAAAATACAACTTTGGGTGAGCCTAATGCAATGGCTATTCTGTTTTTTACCATTGTTATTGTGGTGACCCTTTTTATAACTTACTTTGCTGCAAAAAAAACTAAAAGTACCAGTGAATATTATGCCGCCGGAAGAAGTATTACAGGCCTTCAAAATGGTTTGGCTCTTTCTGGTGACTATATGTCTGCAGCATCTTTTCTGGGAATTTCCGGTATTGTAGCTTTACAGGGCTATGATGGTTTTATTTATGCTGTGGGCTATCTTGTTGGCTGGCCAGCATTGATGTTTTTGATTGCTGAACCTTTAAGAAATCTTGGTAAATTTACGTTTACAGATGTTGTTGCATTTCGTCTTAATAAAGGTCCTATAAGGATAGCTGCTTCAATAGGCGGTCTGATGGTTGTACTTTTTTATACCATTGCTCAGATGGTTGGCTCAGGTAAGCTGGTGGAGCTGCTTTTTGGTATGCCTTATGAAATGGCTGAAATAATTGTGGGTTTTGTTATGCTTATGTATGTACTTTTTGGCGGAATGCTTGCTACCACATGGGTACAGATTATTAAAGCATGCCTTTTACTTTTTGGTATTACCATCCTAACAATTTTGACTTTAGCTCAGTTTAATTTTAATCCCGGTGTTTTGTTTGGTGAAGTTCAAAAGATGTATCCAGCCGACCAGATGTTTAGCCCCGGAGGGCTAGTTACTGGGGGGATGGATGCTTTTTCACTGGGGCTTGCTCTCATGTTTGGTCTTTTGGGGCTTCCGCATATTTTGATGAGGTTTTATACTGTACCCGATGCAAAAGAAGCAAGAAAATCCGTGTCATGGGCTACAACTTTTATCGGTTTCTTCTACCTTGTTATCCCTATAGTGGGTTTTGGTGCAGCTGTTCTTGTGAAGAAATCAACGATAATGTCAGTGGATGCCGGTGGTAATATGGCGGCTCCGTTGTTAGCCGAACTTCTGGGTGGTACACCTTTTCTGGGATTTATAGCGGCTGTTGCATTTGCCACTATTCTGGCTGTTGTGGCAGGACTTACTCTTGCTGCGGCTTCGGCACTTTCCCACGATATTTATATTAATGTCATTAAAAAAGGTGAGGCCACTGAAGCGGAGCAGGTGAAATCTGCCAGAGTTGCAACTATCATTTTCGGTATAGTTGCGGTTGGCTTAGGTATTCTTTTTAAAGGTCAGAATGTTGCTTTTCTGGTGGGGCTGGCTTTTGCCATCGCTGCTAGTGCAAACTTCCCTTCACTTCTTTTATCTATACTGTGGAGAAGATTTACTACCAACGGTGCTGTCTGGTCTATTATTGCAGGTGGGTTGACTGCTGTTGTTCTGATTATTTTGAGTCCCACAGTTTGGGTGTATATATTGGGCAAAGAAGAGGCTATTTTTCCTTTGAAGAATCCAGCTGTTGTTTCGATGTCTGTTGCATTTATTGTTGCTTTTGTAGTTTCTTTGCTTACTCCTGAGAAAAAAGCTCAGCAAATGTTTGACGATGAAAAAGCCAGAACCTATCTTGGCGTTGGTGCGGAATAAATAAAAAGCGGCCCAGATGGCCGCTTTTTATATCAGGGTTCCGAGTTTTTCTGGCAGTCCCAACCGTCGCGCCTTTTCCACACATTTTATAAAAACAAGAGCTGTGTTAATTGCATCAAATAGTGCCCGATGTCTGTAAAACTTTTCGGCATCAGAAAGCAGTATTTTGGTTTTGCTATCCAGGTCAAAAAATTCTATCAACTTATCGAGACTGTATTGTCTGATTTCAGGATACATTTGTCTGGTGAGTTTCAGTGTGTCTACTATATGTATCAGGTTGCACTGCATATTATGTTTTCTCATGTAATAATCTATGAAAGAATAGTCGAATCTGGCATTGTGTGCGACAATAACGGTATTTTCTGCAAAGCGGGAAAATTCCGGTAGTACTTCATCTATTTTAGGTTTTCCGTCTGTCATTTCATTGCTGATTTTATGTATTTTGTATGCGCTGTAGGGGATTTTTGTTTCAGGATTAATAAGCTGTGAGAAGGTACAGTTCAAATCAAGATTCATTTTCTGATTAATTTTTACAGCACCTATTTCCACAAGCCTTGCCCCCTTGTAAGGGCTTAAACCTGTGGTTTCAGTATCCACGACGGTGTAGCTGAGCTCTGAAAGACCAAGTTCTTTAATAGAGGTAATCATACAGTGCAATAAAATCCTTTAAATATAATTGTTCTGCTCTTATCTGCTTATTTCCGAATAATGTTTCCAGTGCTGCTTCAATATCGGGGAATTCATTTTGCAGATTATTTTTAAGTGTTTTGCGTTTTTGTATAAAGGCTTTTTTTACTAAAGTGATAAAATTAGCTTCTTTCAATTTGTCAGAGAAATATAGTTTTTTAGGACTAAATTTTAAAACGGTTGACTCAACTTTTGTTTTAGGCCAAAAGTTCCCGCCACCTATGTGTCTTATTCTCTTTATATTGTAATAGTAATCAGAAACTACAGATATCCATGAATAATCCTTTGTCCCGGGTGAGGCATTGATCCGAGATGCGACTTCTTTTTGAAACATGAAAATCATACCTACATTCCGGCTGTGAAATTCGGTAGTTTTCATAAGAATTTTTGTGGATAGGTTGTAAGGAAGGTTACCCACAAAGAAAAATTTATCCGGGAGATCCTCCGGTGTAATTTTAAGGAAATCCATGTTAATAATGTGCAAATTATCGTAGTAAAAGAGATATCTTTTAAGAAATTCTGCAAGTTTATCGTCAATTTCAATTGCTGTAGTTTCAGCTCCGAATTCCAGCAGTTTTACTGTTAAAGCCCCGCATCCCGGTCCTATTTCCACTACGCTGTTGGTTTTGCTAAAGTCGATATGTGATACAATTTCATCCAGAAAATGATTGTTAACAAGAAAATGTTGTCCGAAATGTTTGTTGACTCCTCCAAACTCTTCTCTGAAAATTTTAGTAAGTTTTAGCATTTTTTACCATCATATCGGCTGTTTTTATGGCATTAATAAGACTGGTCTCGTCGGCTTTGTTTTTTCCCACTATTTCATAGGCAGTGCCATGATCTACACTTGTTCTTATTATGGGCAGGTTTAATGTTACATTCACAGCACTTTTGAAACATTTCATTTTTAAAGGTATTAATCCCTGATCATGATACATTGCTATAAAAAAGTCAAATTTTTTCAAATTATTTTCACAAAAAAGCGTATCCGCAGGATAGGGCATACTTATATCAATGTTTCTCCTTCTGGCTTGTTTAACTGCAGGGGTTATCAAATCGCTTTCCTCTGTCCCTATGACACCGCTGTCCCCGGCATGAGGGTTAAGTCCCGTAATGGCTATTTTTGGAGGGAAACACCCGAAAAGTCTGCCTGCATTATGTGTATTGAGAATAGTTGCGTGTATTTTTTCTTTCGTAAGTGTTGGGGAAATGTCTTTTACAGGGATATGGGCTGTTACCAGCACAACCTTTAATTCAGAACAACCCAGCATCATAGAATAATTGTCAGCTCCGGTTAAATCAGCCAAAAAATCTGTGTGCCCTTTATACTTGTAACCTGCCATCTGGATTGATTTTTTGTTGATAGGGCAGGTGCAGAGAGCGTCTGCATAGTTGTTTTTGATTAATTCAACAGCTTTTATTATGTAATCCATGCTTGCTTTGCCGGAAACGTTATTGGGGATACATTTAGGAAAAGTTGTTTCTGAATATTCTTCCATCTCCACAAATTTAACATGGTCCGGTACTGAATGAGTAAGTAGATTTCTATTTCCCACCACTATAAGATTATATTTATGTGAAATACTGTTATTTCTTATAACTTTTTCTGTAATTTCAGGGCCTATGCCGGAGGGATCTCCCATTGTAATTACAATTCTGCTTCTAAGCATAATCTTTACCTTTTGCAAAGTGCAATATATTTAAAACCTTCCCATTCTCCAAGGACTATGCAATAGAAGAATTTTCTCAGACATTGAGCTTCATTCGTGAAAATCCTCCAAACTAAGCATAATTGCATATTTGTTTAGCATTTAGCATTAAGTGAAAGAGATCTCTCACTACGCACTTAACGCTTTAAGTGCGTAGTGCTCGTTTCCGGTCGAAATGACAGTTTTATGTAATTCCGAGCGAAGTCGAGGAATCTCTTGTCAAACGGCGTCTGAGATTTCTCCGCTCCACTTCGTTCCGGTCGAGATGACAGTTTTTTGTCATTCCGAGCGGAGTCGAGGAATCTCTTGTCAAACAGCGTCTGAGATTTCTCCGCTCCACTTCGTTCCGGTCGAAATGACAGTTTTATGTAATTCCGAGCGAAGTCGAGGAATCTCTTGTCAAACGGCGTCTGAGATTTCTCCGCTCCACTTCGTTCCAGTCGAAATGACAATTTTTTGTCACCTCGAGCGAAGCCGAGGAATCTCTTGTCAAACAGTGTCTGAGATTTCTCCGCTCCACTTCGTTCCGGTCGAAAAGACAATTTTTTGTCACCTCGAGCGAAGTCGAGGAATCTCTTGTCAAACGGCGTCTGAGATTTCTCCGCTCCACTTCGTTCCGGTCGAGATGACAGTTTTTTGTCATTCCGAGCGAAGTCGAGGAATCTCTTGTCAAACAGTGTCTGAGATTTCTCCGCTCCACTTCGTTCCGGTCGAGATGACATTTTTATGTAATTCCGAGCGAAGCCGAGGAATCTCTATTCTTATATAACAAATATATCTGCGTTCCTGCTAACCTTTGTCAGGCAATATATGTTCTGTTTTTATTAAAGTCAAAATTTTTCTTATCACATATTAAATTTTTTACTCGGGTACAGGATAATAATATAGACAATGTTATATTTTTATGTTATAGGCAACTGTATACAGTATACCGTTGGCATAATTATCACAATTATAGTTTTGGAGTGGGCAATGTCAAAAGTCTTATATGGTTTTTTTAAAGGGCAATTTATTGATAATAGAGGCAGACCGCAGGATGAGTGGAGTGATTCACCGGTAAAGATTGATAAAGATTTCAACGGCAAAAATTTGAAATCTTTTGTAAACTGGGATGGTTTTCTTGTTTTTGATGAAAAATGCGATATCCTGGTTGCTTTAGCGGAGTATATGTCAGAAATCAGTTCTTACGGATGTTGCGGGAGATGTTTTCCCGGCAGGATAGGGACAAAACTGGTTTCAGAGGAGCTGTATAAATTAAGGGATGAATACAGTAAAGAAAAAATAGATTTAATATACGATTTGTGTGTATCCATTAATGATTCTGCCAAATGTACTGTTGCGCCGACTGCTGTAATTCCTGTTTTAAATTTTCTGGAAAATTTTCCGGAAGAAGCCAAAAAGGAAGTTTTCTCAGAAAATACTAAATACATAAGACATTTAACTTCTCCATGCACAGCCGGGTGTCCGGCTAATGTTAAAATTCCTGAATTTATCGAGGCCATAAAGGATTTCAGGTTTCTGGAAGCCCTTGCTATTATCAGAGAAACAATGCCTCTGCCGGGTGTTTGCGGACGTGTTTGTCCACATCCATGCGAGGAAAACTGCAGACGGGGTCTCATTGATGATCCGGTTAATATCATGGTATTAAAACGTGCCCCATGGGATTATGAGTATTACCATCACAAAAATCCACAAATTCCAGTTTACAGAAATAATACAGGCAAAAAGGTTGCGATAGTCGGTGCCGGCCCTGCAGGTTTAACCGCAGCTTATTACCTCGCGCAACTGGGTCATAATGTAAAAATTTACGATATGCTGAATGAGCCCGGTGGAATGGTGGCCAGAGGAATACCTGATTACAGGCAGCCGAGAGAGCTTTTAAGAAGAGAAGTTGATATAATAAAGTCACTGGGTGTGGAAATACAATATAATACAAAGCTTGGTAAGGATATTTTTCTGGATGATCTGAAGGCCGATTACGATACGGTATTAATTGCCATTGGAGCTTGGAAAAGCCGCGACATGGGTGTTGAAGGTGAAAAGGATGGTTATGAAGGTGTTGTTGCCGGAGGCATTTATTTTCTGAATGATTTTGCCGCCGGAAGAGAAGTCAAAATTGGTAAGAAAGTACTGGTTGTTGGCGGTGGTAATACAGCAATTGACTGTGTGAGGACTGCTATAAGGATGGATACAGAAGAGGTTACCCTCATATACAGAAGAGCGAGGGAGCAAATGCCCGCTGAAGATTATGAAATAGATGATGCTGAAGAGGAGGGTGTTAAATTTCACTTTTTGGCTAATCCGGTGAAAATTCTCGCTGAAAATGGTAAAGTAGTTGGTGTGGAATGTATAAAAATGCGTCTGGGGGAGCCTGATGAATCCGGACGCAGACGTCCTGAGCCTATTGAAGGCTCTAACTTTGTGATAGATGTGGATACAGTTATCCCGGCCATTGGTCAATATCCGGATTTGAGTTTTTTGAGTGAAAAAGATGGAATAGGGGTAACCAAGTGGAATACTATTAAAGTCAAAGACGACCTTTATGTTACTGATGTGGAAGGGGTATTCTCGGCTGGAGACTGTGAATGGGGGCCTAATACCGTTGTTAAAGCCATAGGTGCAGGAAGATGGTCGGCAATAATGATGGACAGATATATGATGGAAGGCAATGTTTATCTAACAGATGAAGAAAAGCTTCAGTTGACATTGTATGATAATAAAGTGTTTGATAAGAAAGAGAAGCTTTGTGAGCCAAATACTATAAGACGGGTCGAACAGGAAAAATTGCTGCCGGAAGTCAGGGTTAACAATTTTGAGGAGATCGAAAAACCGTATTCGGAAAAGCAGGCTTATATTGAAGCCACAAGATGTTTAAGATGCATGAGAATGGCAATGGTTGGTTTAGAAAATAAATAGTACGGGGTTAGGTTATGCCGGAAATATATATTAACGACAGAAGTTATCCTTTTAAAGAGGGCGAAACAATTCTCGAGGTAGCCAGAAGAAATAATATTTATATACCTGTTATGTGTTACCTGAAAGAGATAACGCCAACAGGTGCATGCAGATTGTGTCTGGTGGAAATTGAAGGGGTGGATAAGCCTGCGGCAGCTTGTGTAACCTATGCTCTTGACGGTATGAAGATATATACAGATACTGAGAAGGTTAAGAAAGACAGAAAAAGAATGCTGGATTTTGTTTTGATAAAACACCCTCTTGATTGCCCTGTTTGTGATAAGGCGGGGGAGTGCATGCTTCAGGATACTGCGTATGAATTCGGTATAAATGAAGAGAGTATATCTTCAGAAAAGCCTGACAAACCGGTTTTTGATTGGGGATTTATTATTAATGATACAAACTTATGTGTAATGTGTGAACGTTGTGTGAAAGTTTGTCACGAAATTACAGGATGCTCTGCTTTGAAGATTGAGGAGCGTGGTTTTAACAATATCATAAATACAACAACAGGTGATACACTTTCCTGTGATTTTTGCGGGCTGTGTGTGGATTTTTGTCCTGTCGGAGCACTTTTGGATAAGCCTTATAAACACAGCGTGAGGTCATGGGATTTGGACAAAATAAAAACTTTCTGCACATACTGCCCGGTGGGTTGCGAAATTGAGGCAGATATACACAACAATGAAATTTTCAGGTGCAGATCTACGGAAAACAGTTTTATCTGCTCATTGGGGAGATACGCTTTCAAATATCCTGAAAACGAAAACAGAATAAAATCTCCGATGATAAAAGATGGTAATTCCTATATTACTACAGACTGGAATACGGCGATAAGTAAAATTGAAGAAAAATTAAAAGGCATAAAGCAGAATTATGGTGATGATTCCATAGCTTTTGTACTGGGAAGCAGGCTGGATACTGAAACGCTTATGGGGTACAAAAAGCTGGCTGACGAACTGGGCACGAATAAAATACTTGCAGATATACAGTTTGAAAATGACGAAATTTACAAAATTCATAAAAGCAAATTTGGAACATATGATAATGTAGGAGTCTTGGGAGATATAAAAGAGTCTGACCTGATTTTTGTGATTGGTTCTGACTTATCGTCTGAAGCGCTTGGTATTAAATGGCGTGTTATGAATGCTGTGATTCACAATAGTGCAAAATTGGTTACAATAGGTGCAAAAAAATATGAGTATGATGAATTTACTGATATAAGTCTTTTGGCTGATTATGGGGACTATGCTTCTATTTTTGAAGGTATTAAGTCAGGAGACAGTGAATTTTCCTCGGATATCAGGGAATATATAGAATCTTCTGACAAAATTTCTTTCATTGTGGGCAATGAGTTTATTTCATCAGAAGCTAAACCAGAAAGCGTTTATGCTTTCCTGGATTATGTGGGGAAGGATAAGCTTCAAAGTTTTTTTATAGTGTCTGATAAAACCAATATCACGGCATCTTTAACCTCCGGGATAACGGAGTTAGGATATACCCCTGCTCAGCTAAGCAAAGATATCAGCAATTCCCGCGTGAAGGCAGTTATTGCAGTGGGCTTTTACCCATTTAATACATACGGAAATTACAAAATGCTACGCAAATCTGTAGAAAATACTGAGCTTTTTATTTCAGTGGATATGTTTGTTAACGATTTTAATAAGAAATCTGATATTATTTTGCCAGCATTAAGTGCATTGGAATGTGAAGGCAGTTATCTGACACTTGATGGCAGAGTTATTAGATCTTCTACTGTTTTTACGTCTGATACCGAATCAAAAACAGATGTTAGTATTCTCAGCAGTCTTGCTAGTGTATTGGGTGTGGAGCTACCCGAATCCAATGAAGAAGTGTGGAGTAAACTTGTTGCCGGTAAGAACGGAATCCCTGCAATTGATTTTTATGAAATTGACGGTTTTATTACAAAAGATAAAGATTATGATTTCAACAAAACTTCTTTTTCTTATGAAAGTAGGTCAGAAGGTACAGTAGAAATATTTGTAAATGCCAAACACCATAATAATTATTTGAGCACTGCCGCTGTGGTGGAAAAGGATGTTGATGGATATTTGAAAAAATACTATTTCGATGTCGAAGATACTGTGGTTTCAGGTAAGGACGCCTGTTTCGATGGTAAATGCGATTTAGTTGATAATATCGCCAAAGGAACAGTGCTGATACCTAAAAATTTAAAATAACAAAGTGAATTTTTTATATTAAAAGCTGAAGCTGGAGGATTTCCCCTTTACACGGAACATCTCGAGTGAAACGAAGTCAAGAGATCTCCGACGTTGTTTGGCAAAAAAACTTTTTGTTCTGCTCAGGACGATAATTTTGTCATTTCGACCGGAGCGGAGAAATCTTCGACGCTGTTTGACAATGAGATTCCTCGGTTCCACT
>Ga0079289_100047_pt1 | contig 28362 bp, 31 predicted proteins | sample Wag42014_10_20_FD_76336 | JGI IMG/M metagenome (GOLD analysis project Ga0079289, IMG submission 76336) | Deep subsurface shale carbon reservoir microbial communities from Ohio, USA - Utica-2 Time Series 2014_10_20 ...
ATATGTGCACGTACTACAGATCAGCCCGCAAGAAAAATAATAAATCCCGATTTGGCGCCATTCTTTACAAAACTAACGCAGTTTATTACTACATTTTTGCTTATAACTGATAAACTCGAGTTTTGAGTACCTTCATCAATTTTGGTTATTTCACTGGACACAATATTTAATCCCTACTACCCCTACTACCCCTACTACCTCAACTACCTCTAACAACCTCTAACAACCTCCAATTATATTTATTTATCGTCACGTTTGCTTTTTTATTTTACTTTTGCTAATTTATACAAAAAGAGATATTGTTAATTTTTGAAACCCTTGCATACATAAAAATATTTAACACTATTGGGTAGTTGTAAATTAGAGAGGAATTTATGAGTAAAGATCAAACTTTTGAAAAGAAGATTAAACGACTTGAGGAAATAGTTAACCAGCTTGAAGAGGGCGATTACGGTATTGAAGAAACTCTGAAACTTTTTCAGGAAGGGATGAAATTAAGCAAAGAATGTAAAAAAATACTTGATGATGTGGAATTAAGGGTTAATAAGGTTCTGGGTGTGGATGAGGATGAAAATGTAATTACGGAGAACTTTGATGACGACATTCAATCTTAAAAAATATATGCAGTTCTGGGCACAAAAAACGGAAAACTGGCTGAAGGCAAACTTAAGCAGTTTTGACAAGAATACTGAAGGACTGACAGAGGCTATGAGGTACAGTCTTCTCGCCGGCGGCAAACGTCTCAGGCCTGTTTTGATATATTCTTCCTATGGTATTTTCGATAATGATTTTGATAAGGTTATTCCGTATGCTGCAGCTGTGGAGATGATGCACACCTATTCACTCATTCACGATGATCTGCCGGCAATGGATGATGATGATTACAGGCGGGGTAACCCCACAAACCATAAAATGTTCGGTGAAGCAACGGCTATACTGGCAGGGGATGCTTTGCTGACTAAGGCATTTGAAGTAATGCTGGATCCCCGGATAAATCCGGAAACTGAGGAAAAACTGCGGTGTGAAGCTGCTTTAAAACTGGCAAAAGCCGGTGGAGACAGAGGAATGATAGCCGGTCAGTTTGTCGATGTTGAATCAGAAAATTCCCGTTTTACCGCTGAAAAGCTCGATTTCATACATAATTATAAAACTGCAGCTTTACTGGGGTACTGCACTGAACTGGGAGCAATTCTCGGTTATGGCGGTGAAGAGGACAAGGAGCGTTTAAAAAGATTCGGTGTAAATATAGGTTTGGCGTTTCAGATTGTTGACGATCTGCTGGATATTTCCGCCACCACAGAACAATTGGGCAAAGACGCAGGCAGTGACCTGGAAAAAGGTAAAGCCACATATCCGGGCATGTACGGCGTTGATGAATCCAAAAGAAAGGCCAGAGCGTTAATTGATGAATCCATAGCGCTTGTTGACTGTTATGGATCAGCTTCCCGGCCTTTGGCCGAGATTGCACGTTTTGTGATAGAGAGAAACAATTAGGCAGTAAAGTGTACATTTTTGGCGAAAAAGTACCCCCTCTTAATCTCCCCCTAAGCCAGGGGGAGAGATTAGTCCCTTCCCCTAAGGTAGGGAATGGGCAGGATGGGGTAAGAAATTGCTGTTTGACGTAAGAGATTCCTCGGCTTCGCTCGGAATGACAAAAAGCTGTCATTTCGACCGGAAGCGAGCGCTCGACATGAGTGCTCGGTGGAGTGGAGAAATCTCTACCGTTATTTTGCAAGAGATCCCTTCGCTTCGGTCGGGGTGATATGAACTGCATCCCGAGTGGAGCCGAGAGATCTCTTTTAAGCAGCACATAGCAAAAAAATATGCAATTGTGCATAAAGGAACAGATTGGAGGAGAACTTGAAGATTCTTGATAGGCTGCAGCTTCCTGACGATATAAAAAAACTTAATTATGAAGAGCTCGATAAGCTTGCATTTGAAGTCAGGGAATTTATGCTTGAGTCCGTTTCCAAAACGGGTGGTCATTTGGCTCCCAGTTTAGGGGTTGTTGAGCTTACACTGGCTTTACTGAAAGTTTTTGACCCACTTAATGACAGAATTGTATGGGATGTTGGTCATCAGTCTTATGCTTATAAAATTTTGACCGACAGGAAAGATAAATTTCATACACTCCGCCAGTACGGTGGAATCAGCGGATTCAACAAGATTTCTGAAAGCCCTTACGACGCGTTCGGTGTGGGACATACCAGTACTTCGATAGCCTCTGCACTGGGCATTAAAACGGCTTCGGATATGAAAGGCAAAGATCAGAAGGTGGTGGCTGTAATTGGCGATGGTGCAATGACTGCCGGTTTGGCCTATGAAGCTATCAATTATCTGGGTCATCTTGACAAAAACATGATTGTCATTCTGAACGATAATGAAATGTCCATAAGTCCCAATGTAGGGGCAATGTCCAGTTATTTATCCAGGATAATGACCGGTGAAATATACACCAGGTTCAGAAAAGATGTTGCCAATATTTTTGAGCATGCACCTATGGGGTCTGCTTTTCTTCATGTGGCTAAAAAGATGGAGGAAGGTTTGAAAGGCTTTTTTACCCCCGGTGTTCTTTTTGAAGAGTTCGGACTTAAATATATAGGTCCGATAAACGGCCATAATATCAGAGACTTGACTAAAGCTTTACACAATGCCGAGATTCAGGACGGACCAGCTCTTATTCATGTGGGGACGAAGAAAGGAAAAGGGTTTGAGCCTGCAGAGGATAATCCGGAAAAGTTTCATGGTGTCTCCGCTTTTGATTTGAAGACCGGTGAATCGGTAAAATTTGGCAAAAAGAAAACCTATACCGATGTCTTTAGTGCTAAGATTTGTGAGATGGCCGAAAAAGATGAAAATATCGTTGCCCTGACTGCAGCTATGCCCGATGGTGTGGGGCTGCGCAGTTTTTCAGAAAAATTTCCCGACCGTTTCTTTGATGTGGGTATTGCAGAACAGTTTGCGGTAACGTATTCTGCAGGACTTGCGGTAAACGGCCTCAAACCCTATGTGGCTATATATTCAACCTTCTTACAAAGAGCATTTGACAGCATTATACATGATGTTGCCCTGCAGAATTTACCTGTGACCTTTTGTATCGACAGAGGCGGTATTGTGGGGGCAGACGGTCCCACACATCATGGGACATTCGACCTGTCTTATCTTAGATTAATTCCCAATATGACAGTAATGGCACCCAAGGACGGTAAAGAGCTTGAGGAAATGCTTGAATTAAGCAGCTCTGTGGAAGGACCGTGTTCAATAAGGTATCCCCGCGGTGCTGCAGATGAATATGATTTTGTCCATCAGCCGGTAAAATTAGGCGAGCCTGAAATCATTTCCAGCCAGGGGGATTACGCTGTTGTTTCGGTGGGGCATATTTTTTCAGAAAGTTATAAGCTTTACGAGAAAATAACACAGTCCGAAAATCAATGCTCACTGATTAATCTGCGTTTTGTAAAACCGTTGAATACTAAAAAACTGCTGGAAATTCTTACTGAAAAGAAGGGCGTTGTTCTTATAGAGGAAAACGCTTTAAATGGCGGAGCCTGCGAAAAGGTTCAATCTCTCCTTATAGATAACGGTTATAAAGGCGATATCAGAAAATTCGGAATTCCGGATGAGTTTGTTCCGCATGGGGATATTCCTTCTCTGAGAAAAGCTATAGGGCTTACCGCTGATCAGATGTATGAAAAACTTGAAAAATTATGGCTAAAAAACGATTAGACGTACTTTTGGTAGACAAAGGCTTTGCCGAGAGCAGAGAGAAGGCAAGGGCTCTTATTATGTCGGGCAATGTTTATACAGATAATTATCTGCTGGATAAACCGGGAACACGTGTTCCTGAAGATATCTCAGTATATCTTAAGGAAACCCTCCCTTTCGTAAGCAGAGGGGGGCTGAAACTGGATAAAGCAAAGAACGTTTTCAGGATAGATTTTAATGGTAAAACGGTTCTTGATATTGGAGCCTCCACCGGCGGTTTTACTGATGTAGCTCTGCAGAATGGTGCACAAAAAGTAGTGGCTGTTGATGTGGGCAAAAACCAGCTGCATTATTCGCTGACCAAAGATCCCAAAGTGGTTAATTTGCAGAAGGTTAATTTTCGTCATATAGAATTTGAAGTCATTGGTGAGAAATGTGATATAATTGTATGTGATGTATCATTTATTTCCTTAAATATGATAATACCCAAAGTAATTTTGTTTTGTAATGAAAACACAGAAGCTGTTTTTTTGATAAAACCTCAGTTTGAAGCTGAAAAAAATGAAGTCGGCAAAAACGGCGTGGTGAGAGACAGCGGTGTTCATGAAAGGGTTATCTTAAAAATTATCAACGCAGCAGAAGAGTTTGGTCTGCAATTTACGGGTTTGTCTAAATCTCCAATAAAGGGGCCGAAAGGTAATGTTGAGTATTTGAGTTATTTCATGTATGGTGAAAACATTAATAAAACTGAAAATATCAGTAAAATTATAGAGCGGGTTGTGAATGATGAAGAATATAGCTATTGTTGTAAAACCTCATGCTGAGGAAGTTGCAGACATAACCATTCAGATTTGCGATTACCTGAAGTCCGAAGGCAAAAATGTGCTCCTGGAAGAAAGAACAGCTTCGGTACTTGGGTATTCCGATTTTACCGCTCATGATGAGATTAAAAACAATGCTGATCTTCTTATTGTCCTTGGCGGAGACGGTACTTTGATTTCGTCCAACAGAATTATTTCCGGAGCCAATATTCCCATCCTGGGAGTAAATCTCGGCAGGCTTGGTTTTCTTACGGAAACAAAGGTAGAGGAAGCTCTTGATACCGTAAAAAAGGTACTTTCGGGTAACTATAGATTTGATAACCGCATGAAGCTGATAAGCGATATTTTTTATGATGAAGAAAAAGTATTCGGCATAGAGGTATTAAACGATATTGTTATCAACAAAGGGGCATTGGCAAGGATTATTGATATAGAAGTTCATATTGATAATCAGTATGTGAATACATACAGGGCTGACGGGCTGATTATTTCAACTCCCACAGGCTCCACGGCTTACACACTTGCAGCCGGCGGCCCGATAGTTTACCCTACGCTCAATTCCATCATATTGACCCCTATCTGCCCACATTCACTTACCCACAGGCCTATTGTTATACACGATGACAGTGAAATTAAAATACGCATACTGAATGATGATGAGAAGGTTTTTATAACTTATGACGGTCAAATCGGCAGAAAAATGTCTTTGAAAGAGGAGATTTTTATATACAAATCTCCGCAGCCTGTGAAATTGATTGTATCTCAGAAAAGAAATTATTTTGCACTATTAAAGGAAAAATTAGGCTGGGGCAGCACCTGATGCTTACTCAGTTAAATATCAGCAATCTTTCCATAATTGACAGAATCAATCTGGAGTTTTCAGAAGGTCTTAATATCATCACCGGCGAAACCGGTGCCGGTAAATCTCTGGTAATTCAGGCTGTTAAATTATTAGTGGGGGAACGTTTCAACAGGGAGATGGCAAGAGATCCCGAAAAGAAAGTAAGTGTCGAAGGTGCTTTTTCAGGGGATTTCAGAATGTTGAACGAGGATTCCAGAGATGAGTTTGAAATAGAGGATGAAATAGTCGTAAAAAGGTCTGTTGATCCCCACGGCAAGAATAAGATAACAATCAACGGACATATTGCCACATTGAAACAGCTGAAAAAAATCTTTGATATCCTTGTTGACTTCCATGGGCAGCACGAACATCAGCGGCTTTTAAATTCCAGAAACCATATTAAGTATCTTGACGGTTTGCTTGAAAATGACTTGAAGGAAAACTACGCCACAAAATACAGAGAATACAGAAAACTTGCCTCTGAGCTGGAGAGATTAAAAAAGGAATACAGGGATACACTTAAAAATAAAGACATAATGGAATTCCAGCTGAATGAGATTGAAAGCTTAAATATAGAGCCGGATACAGACCGGGAGCTTGAGAATAGAATCAGTTTTCTCAGTAATATAGAAAAAATCAGAGAAGCTCTCTCGCTGAGTTTGCAGCTGCTTTCTGAAGGTGAATATAATGCCAGCGATTTAATCAATACCTCTTTGAAAGAAATTTCTTCCGTTCTTGATTATTATACGGATATTGAATCAATTCACAACAGACTGCAGGATGTTTATTATGAGCTGGATGATTGTATTAATAATATCTCTGATCTCTATTACAAACAGAATGGAGATACTGAAGAGCTTGACAGTCTTATAAAAAGGAAAATGCAGCTGGATAAGCTTTTATCCAAATACGGACCTGATTTTGAAGATGTTCTGGAATTTGCTGATGACCTGAAAAATAAACTTGATAATGTGACATTTGATGAGGAAAAGATAGAGCGGTACGAAGCAGAGCTGACAGATATTGAAAAAGAGCTTAAAAATATTGCCGGCAGACTGAATGCATCCAGAAAAAAAGCGGCAAGAAAGTTGGCAGAGCAGGTTGAAGGTATATTGAAATCTCTGGAACTCAAAGACGCAAAATTTGAGATTAATATCGATGTTAAAGATGAGTTAGATGCCAATGCTGGAGCTGATGTGGAGTTTTATATTGCCACAAATAAAGGGTTTTCCCCCGCACCTTTGAAAAAGGTGGCTTCAGGCGGGGAGCTTTCACGTATAATGCTTGCATTAAAAGAGGTTTTTAGCGGTATGGACGATACACCTACTTTGATTTTTGATGAAATCGATACCGGTATAAGCGGTGTAACAGCGAAAAAAGTTGCAGAAAAGCTGCAGAATCTCGGAAGATTAAAGCAGCTGTTTGTGATAACACATTTGCCTGTGGTTGCATCCAAAAGCGACAGTCATTTTCACATTGCAAAAATGACTGAAAAAGGCACTACATTTACAAAAATAAAAAAGCTGTCTGCAGAAGAAAAGAAGGAAGTACTTGCCACAATGATTGCCGGAGAAGTAACCCCTCATGCCTTAATGCAGGCTGATGAGATGCTGGAGCAGCGGCCGTGATTGAAAAATTTGCTTTGGCTGTAGTGGCTTTGACCCAGTCCTTAGGTTATCTGGGGATTATATTTCTTATGGCTCTTGAAAGCTCTTTTTTCCCTTTTCCCAGTGAAGTGGTGGTTCCGCCGGCCGGTTTTCTGGCAGCAACAGGTAAAATGAACATTTTTATGGTGGTTTTTTCGGGAATTTTTGGCAGCGTGATTGGTTCTCTGGTGAATTATTATTTAGCCATAAGGTTCGGTAGAGCTTTTCTGTTCAGATACGGTAACTATTTTTTTCTGGGTGAGGATAAACTTTTAAAAATGGAGAGTTTTTTCTTTTCCCACGGTGAAATCACCACTTTTGTGGGGAGATTAATTCCCGGCGTAAGGCAGTATATTTCCTTTCCTGCAGGTTTGGCCAGAATGAGTGTTGGCAGGTTTGTTTTTTACACAGCTGCAGGTGCAGGCATATGGGTGGTTATCCTTGCTTATGTGGGATTTTATGTGGGTAAAAATATGGAGCTGGTGAAAGAAAAGCTTGCAACGATTACTATGATAATTCTTCCCTTGCTTTTATTATTGGTTCTGTTTTATATTATTGTATACAAAAAATACGTCAAAAGGTGACTTTATGATAAATAGATTAAAAACTGCCATTGTTTTTATTATTTTTTCTCTGCTTGTTTGCGGAGCAGCGGGAGCTTATACAGTTAAGCGGGGCGATACGCTTTACGACCTTTTTAGAGGTAAATTTACTCCGGCTGAAATTATAAATATAAGCAAAAAGATAAAAGAAAAAGTACCTGATTTTTCTCTTCAGATAGGAGATGAAATTGAAATAACAAATGATACGGTAATTATCAAAATCAATATCACCAAAGAAATCCATATTGTGAGCAATAAAGACGGAACAATTGAGATCAAAGTGGTTGAGTATCCTGTAAATATTTTAAGAACAGTTGTTTCCGGGGAAATCACTCATTCACTGTTTTATGCGATGTCAAAAGTCGGTGAATCTGATATTCTGGCAGTCCGTATGGCCAATATTCTCGAATGGGAAGTGGATTTTTTTAATGATATAAGAACGGGCGACAGCTTCAGGCTTGTAGTGGAGAAGAAATTTTGCAGAGGAAAATTTATCGGTTACGGAAAGATACTTGGAGTGGATTTTGTCAACCAGGGCAGGCTGATAAGAGGACTTTATTTTGAAGACGAAAAGACAAGCGGTTATTTCAGACCAAACGGTAAATCTCTAAAAAGGGGTTTCCTCAAATCACCGCTTAAATTTTTCAGAATAAGCTCAAAATTTCAAAACAGGAGACTTCATCCTGTCTTAGGCAGATATAAGGATCATAATGGTGTGGATTATGCTGCTCCTACCGGTACACCCATTCGTGCCACAGCGGATGGAAGGGTAGCTGTCAGAGGCTATACCAAAGCTAACGGTTATTATATTAAATTAAAACACAACAACGGCTATTATACACTCTATCTCCATCTTTCACGGTTTAAAAGAAGTCTGGGGGAAGGGGAGTATGTAAAACAGGGCGACATTATTGGGTATGTTGGTTCAACCGGATATGCGACTGGTCCCCATGTTCATTACAGTATCAAAAAATATGGAAATTATCTGAATCCTTTACGTTTTAAAGCTCCGACAAAGAAACTTCCACAGGCCAAGATGGATGAGTTTAGAGATGATACTTATGTTTATATTAATATGCTTGACAATTCTTATATGCAGTATGCTTTGAGAAACAATTTTAACGGGATTATGTATTTTTGATGCATTTAAATGTCTAAAAATCCTTGACAATAACAGATATTTTTTATAGAAGTAACGCTCAGTTATTTTGGAGATATACTCCAAAAGAAACAGTTGTTTGGAAAATTAAACAGCAAATTGTGGCGACGTGGCCGAGTGGCTTAGGCAGCGGCCTGCAAAGCCGTGTACCCCGGTTCGAATCCGGGCGTCGCCTTTTCAAAAAAACGCTTGACTTTTTGCGGTATTTTTTGTAAAAACTCCAAGCATTTTCAAAAGCCCAGGTAGCTCAGTCGGCAGAGCAGGGGACTGAAAATCCCCGTGTCGGTGGTTCGATTCCGCCCCTGGGCATCTTTATTATCAGTCATTTACAAGGATTGCCAAAAACAAAATAAAAGAGTAGTAAGCAAATAGTAAGCAATCGATATTAATTTTTAGGCTTAACCATGCTGTTTATGATGAGTTTCTATATACTTAATCAACTACACACACCGCCATATTTTACCTGTGTTATACGTTAAGGGTTTTTTGTGATAAAGAAGACTTGCAAAATGAAAATTTGCATACATGGCTCTATTTTTGGCTAATATGAACGTTTAAGGGTTTTTGTTATGCTCTCTCTTGTTTCTATGGTTATTTTTTCTTTTTTACTGAGTCGGAAAATTCCTCATAACCGTTTTTGAGTTATAGCGTTAATGCAAAAACATTTGAGAAAGGAGAGAGAAATACTAATATAGCTGGTATTCTATTCTAAACATGTCAGCATTATTATATTCATCTCTTGTCATATACCACATTTCCCTACCTTTATAATTGCCTTTGCCAGCTATTGTAAAATTTACAACTGCATAATCCACAATAAAATCATCGGAATCCAAAGCCATTATTTTTGTTGAAACTCGTAAATTTCTATTACAGGTATTATGAGCTGTAAACTTAACTGATAAATCTACGCTATACTTATTTATCTTCATTATACGAGTGTCAAAATTATCAAACTTAATGCACTCTGCATAAATATTTGTAGTAAATAAAATCATTAATATGAAAAATATCTTTTTCATAATTAACCTCCTTTATTATTAGTATAATCAATCCTTGAGTTCAAAAATTATTCAATCTAATATACCATCTAATTTTTTCCAGATATTTCATTACATAAACCTAACTGTACTCTATTTTATAATTTCATTCTCCAAATTATATTATAACATATTATCTAACTTGACTTGTAGAAAAAACTATTTTTCTTTTACAGGAACAAATACAGAGAAGATCATAAATAATGCAACTAATGCAAAAAATGTAGTAAAAGGGAGATAAAAAGAAACTATAATACTTCCTATGCTTCCCAAAACTATCATAAGCCCATGTATTGGTAAGCCTTTAAACGATACTGCAAGTCCAAAAACTAAGCCAAGGAAACAAAATATAAAGCCTAAAATCGAAATGCCAAAAAAGGCAGCAAAAAACATCATTATTATGCCTATCCTTAACAGCCTGTAAGTTTCGAATAGCTTTTCATCTTTTTCAAAAGGATTTGGTTTTCCTACAACAAAGCCAATAATAAGTATCAAAACTATCAAACCTACCATTCCTATAACAAATTCCTCATTTAGCCCAAACATTATAAGCCCCCTATTTAGAAATTTTACCACCCATTAGCGAAAATGCAATTTTATTTGTTTATTTTGTGGAAGGCTAATGTTTATTTTCTTTCTGTGCATATTTTTTTATTTCATATTAAATTTCTCATAAGTTTGTTCTGCTCGCTTTTCAAACTCTGCGAGTGTTTCCCCCGGCTCTCTTATAAGCGTGCCACCGCCCAAAATAAAAGCTGCTGTTGGCTCTTCATAAGCTGCACATATAAAGATAACGCTTACCTTGTCTTGTTCGTTTGTTACTCTGGCCTCAATTTTTTCTAATCTCTTTTTTTGCTTTTCGGTCATCATTCACCCTCTCTTGGATAACCGGCTCCAATGATTGCCGGGTGTGGATCAAAAACAAGCAAGCCATAAGCTTTGGTTTTAACTTCACCGCCCGTTTCTTTTTTCTCCAGTAACTCTTGAAGCTCGCTATTAGTTAGCAACTCAGCGGCTATTATTGGTGTTCCTTTTTGCTTGTGCCTTTTTTCAATTTTTCCTAACCTCTTTTTAAAACGGCTCATTTAATACCCCCTTCAATTCTTTTTTCGAGTTCATCAAGCTTTTTTTCGATCTCGCTATCTTTCACAATTTGAGAGAGTATAGAACATACATAACTTAATGTTCTCGCTTTACCCTCGGTTATTTCATCCTCATCAAGATCATTGGCAACTTTTGCCAAAAAACGCCTGATGTCTTTAAGCGTGTTTAACCTCTTCATTCTAACACCCCCGTAGGTCTTAAAGTAATTGCTTTGTATATCTAATTTTTTAGTTACCTTTTGTTTACAAAATCCCTTCTTTTAGTACCGCCTTACAAAAGAAAAATTCTTTTTTTTCTGAACGGCTAACATTAGCATAGCGTTACACCGTTACACCCCCTATAGGGGTGTGTAACGTTTGTAACGGTACTATGCACCGTGACAAGTTGTAACTGTAACGTTACTGTAACGGTTAGTTTATCCACACTAAATCCTTGTCAATGTAAATTTTTTCGAGTTCAACTAATTTTTTCTTAGCCCTGCTAAAGGCTGTTCTCTGGGCTGGAACATCATTGCCTTGTGACAATCCAATATTGTTACACTTGTTACGCCAATCTCCGATATTAGCCTTACCTTCCTCTGCAACTTCTATCAGAGCATCAAAGGCTATCCTGGCTTGTCCTTCAAGCGGCTTTTGATTCTTGCGAATGAGCGGGTCATATTTTGGCACAAGTGAGTTTATCGGGTCGCCTTCTTCTGAGATAAATCCCGTTGACGTTATTTCCATTGTAAAGCCCATGTCTGAGAAAGGTTCGGCATCCTTCATTTTCTCGCATCTTAGAATTACCTCATTTTTGTTCTGGCTGATAGTTTCAACTGCAACATCTACCGCACCAAGCAGGGCAGAGTTACCCCTTGCCCCTCGTGATTTATCTTTTCCGCTGTGGTGTATAAGTATGAATTGACAACCGTAAGACTGCGTTAGTTTATCCAAGTTGTTAATTATTAGATTCATGTCTTTAGTGCCGTTCTCATCTCCAAGCATTGAGCGGGCTAATGTGTCAAAAACAACAATCTCCGGTTCATGTTTTGCCACAAGGTCAGATATGTTTTCAAAATCATCCGGGCTGTCTATCCTTGCCACCTGTGGCACGTTGATAAAATTCTCTGTAACTTTTGTGTTGTTAGCTATCTCCCACGCTACAAACCTTTTGGCACTCCCGGCAGCTCCTTCACCGGTGATATATAAACATTTTTTCTTTTTGGTCTTTTTGCCGTGCCAATCTTTGCCTGTGGCTATACTTAACAACATATCAGTAATTAAAAATGATTTATAAGTGCCATAATTTCCGTAAATTATAGACAAGTTGGCTGTTTCCGGTAAAATATCCTTAACAATACAACCGAGAGAAAGTGTTTCCTCAAATTTGCCTTGAATATCTTTAGCAAATATGGCATTTTTTATTAAAGGGTTTGTTTCTTCCGGGGCTGTTTCGGTGGCTTCCGTCAGCTCCGGGTCTTTTTCAAAAGTATCTTTTGGCACCCAGTAAGCATTATCTATCAGCTCCCGGATTTTTTCACGCTCCCCGGCTTTTAAAAGATCGTTTAAGTCTTTAGGATCGTTCCCTCTCCACGGGATTATATAAGCCCCACCAAGTAATTTAATTGTGTTTACTGCGGCTTCATAACCTGCTGGGTCATTATCATAGGCTAAAACAATTTTTTCTTTGTAAGGTAACGCCTCAATTTTCCTGTAAAGATTGCTTGCACCTGTGGCAATTCCTGCTACATCCGGCATAACATCAACAACGCTCAGAGCGTCAATTACAGACTCCACAATAACAATTTTTTCAGCGTCCTTTGTCTTAGCTCCACAACTAAAAAAATAATTGTCTGAGCATTCACAACCTTTCTCAAAAGGCTTTGAGCCGTCCAAGTTAAGATATTGTTTAAATTCTCGCTTACCGTATCTGTGCTGATAACGTGCAATGACGGCTTTGTTTGTTAGTTCAATATTTCTGGCGGCTGTGATTGTTTCCTTTGATATACCCCGCCCTTGTAGGTATTCAAAAGCCTTTGTTGTGACAGTCATATAACACCTATAATTTCACGTTTTAGTTGAGTTATGCTCTTATCATACATCCAAGCGTAAAAGTCGATTATATCCCCTTGCTCCGGGTGGCATCGCCTGCAATGAAAACGTTTTGTATCTGTCCGGTAAACAAACCTGTCATCACCGCCACACTTCGGGCAACTTCCGGCTAAAGATCTGTGACTTTCCTTTTTTAGTCCTGGCACAAGTTCCGGGATTGTTGGCAACTGTTGTTTTAGGTCTTTGATGTCCATAGGCTCACCTAAACGCTTACTGTCTGGCTGGTATTTTGATAAATGTTATCATTAATCCAGGCCTCAACGTCTGAACGCTTATAACGGATAGAACGGCCTAACTTGCAAAATCTCGGGCCGTTTCCTTTTAGCCTCCAGCCTTCAATGGTGTTTGGTTTGATACCCAAAAACTCGGCTAATTCTTGAGTTGTTAAAAGTTCGTTGTCTGACATAAAAAAACCTCCATAAAAAGTTTATGGAAGTAATTTAATAGGGGCAGGGTGGGGGTGTCTGTACAGTTACCCCCACTTTTTATTTATCTGGTATTTTTTTATTTTTTAGGGCTTTTTGTAAGTTCTTTTACCGTGCGTTCATGTATGCTTTTTTGCTTAGGGTAAATTTTAGAAATGTTGTTGGATACCCAAAGGCAGGCATAGTTATAAGTTTTGTTTTGTTCAAGGCATAATCTATAAATTTCTTTTTGCATTAAAATATTTCGTTCCTCTCTTTCCTCTGGGGTTAATCCCCAAGACTTTCTGCCGCCTTGACTTCGTTCATTTTCAACCTTTACTGCCTTATTAACAAATGGCATTACCTGAGTAGCAAAACATCTTTGAGTGAGTATTTCGTTATACTTCCTTTTTAAATCAAAAGCGGCCTGCACCTTTTCAGTCTTCTTTTCGTCTGATTCCTTATCAAAAGCCTCCTGTATTTGTTCTTGGATTTCCTGATTAAAATTTTGTTCATATTCCTCCAACTCCGGCTGAATATCTTTGCCTCTTTTTATTAACGCTTGGCGTATTTCTCCACTTGTTCTAAATAAACTGTTTATGCTGGGTTTCTCAGTTTCTATCTTTTCAACCTTTGCTTTTAGTTGTTCCCCATTTTCAAGTTCTTTGATTAAACGTTTCAATGTGGGGCGGTCAAGAGTACCAATATATAAAAGTTTCATTAAAAGCCCCCATTACACGGTTTGTTTTCATTTTGTCAGCTTCCTTAAAATCTTTCCGCTCACTTTTCCAAGTCCACGCCTAACAATTCTTTTTCCTGCACGGCCTTTTTCAAGTGCCTTTAAATCTCCCAGGATACGGGCTAACAAATAAAGAAGTTTTCTCATAAGGCGGCCTTCCTTGCTGTAAGATCCACCACCTGTTTTTGATCCAACTCAGCTTGACGGTATATAAAGTCTGATATTTTCTGAATGGATGGCCTGAGATATTCCAGGTCGCTTTTTTCCGTATAGGCTGAAATTGTGATGTCATCGTTTATTTTGTGATTCATTAATAATTTTGTTTTCCAGAGTTCAATCCCAAATTCAGCGGCTATTGATCTGAATGTTCTTCTTAGGTCGTGAACTGATATTGTCATATTTAAAAACGTTGACAGTTTCTCCGTAAGAAAACGGGGTGGCTGTGCGGGATATCCTTTTTTACCTCTCGGTGTGCTGAAAACATACATCCCTTCCGGTCTGTTTTTAAGTAATTCCTGGGCTTGTGTGCTTAATGGTAAGGTCACGCTTTGCCTGTTCTTTGGATCTCTTATAAACCATGTTCTCTTTTCAAAATCCACATCATCCCAAGTAAGCGGGGCTATTTCGTTCCACCTTGCACCTGTAAGCATTGCAAATATTACCCCGTCAACTAAAGCATCCCTTGTATCTGAAAAACCTCTTTGGCCTTCCAGGAAGTTAAAGGCCTTGCCTATCTTATCAAGCGGGATTCTCCGGTTCTTAGGTTTTATGTGATTCCATATTTTAGCATCTGATATTACCTGCACGGGATTTTCTGGTATTAACGGCATATTTCCTGGCCTGTGTGTCGCCATAGCATAGTTTATTAATGCTCTGAGTATTCTAAACGCCTGATTAGCCTGTGCGGGGCTTTGCTCTGACTTTTCCCTAAATAATTTTAAAACTTTATTCCTGGTGATATCTTTAACAGGCTTTTCTTTGAACGGTGAAAATATGTTGCGTAAATGTTTATTAATGTCATTAATTGTTGATTGTTTTAAATCCCGGTCTTTGATGTATTGTTCCGCTATCTCTCCGAGTGTGATTTGTTCTGCCACCTTCTTTTCTCTCTCAGCTACGGGGTCAATACCGTTTGCCATATCCTGCAAAATCTGTCTTGCTTGTTTCCGTGCCTGATCTGGTGCAAATGTGCCATATTTGCCTAATGTTACCCTTCTTTCCCGTCCGTTCACTCTGCCCTGACAGATAAATTTTATCCCTGTTTTCGTTGCTTTGATTCCAAAGCCTCTTAGCTCATCATCCCAATAAAATTTTTGTTGCTTTTGATCCGGCAATGAAACCTTGTCTAAAAAACGTTTTGTTAACTTTGGCATGTTGTCACCTTTTTAAAAAAGTAGTAAGCAAATAGTAAGTAGTAAGCATAAAATTACTTCAATCTTAATAAAACTGTACATGGGATTATAGTAGGGTGAAGCCCTGTATTTGTCAATGATAAACATGCTTACTAAAGAAAAATCATGTTAATTAAAACTGCATTTGATAGAACTGAAAATCCCCGTGTCGGTGGTTCGATTCCGCCCCTGGGCACCACTTTTTTATCAGTCACTTACAAATATTCAAAAAACAACACATGGTTTATGTTACACATATGCTACACTTTTTGCCAGGCTCTCATACTTCGAGCATATCCAGGAAAACATTAATGATTTATTCCTGTGCTTTTAGTGCCTCAATCATTTTTTTAAAATTTTCAAGCATCATCTGTTTCTCGCTTTTATATTTATAATTTTTGTGCATATAAAAAGCAAAAGGATATAAATCATCTCCATGTTTATAAAAAACAATTCTAAGCCCCTTACTTTTGCCAATATTATATTTTTTTTAATGGATGTTTTAATTTATAAATTTCGTATTGATGAAATCCCGGAAACCTATCAGCTTTTTTAACTGGAATATTTTCCAGAAGATTTTTTATATTTTCTTCTTCTTTTGGATAGTCTTTAATGATTTTGTCTACTTGTCTTTTGAAAAAAGGTAAGTTAAGCGGATCTTTTCTCATTTAGAATTTTTTCAAATTCCTTGATATCGTTATTGAATTCTTGGTTTGTAGATAATGAGAAACCAACATAAAGCTCATTGGCATCTGAGTAAACCTTCTCTATATACCAACCAATTAGTTTGTTATAATGTTCTTTCAATTCTGATAAAGTATCATCCAGACTTAAAAATTTTTCATAAATGTCAACAATTTTCTTTTTTGCATCATATGAGAATCCGTGCTTTTTTTCATACTTTAATATTCCCTTTGTCACCCTATGAACATAAAACAGACTCTTCAGTAATGGCATAATAGTTTTTGTTTTTTCAATATGGTATGGAAATTTTAGATTATTTTTCTGGTTTTCATCAATTATACTTATTATCTCTTCATATGTTTTCATCATGATTAAATATAGCTATTTACTAATCAAATTGTCAATAGGAATATCCATAATGCGGGTTACTGTACACAAGCTTCCCGGTAAGCTTGTGTGAATATTAATCATCTTCTAACCAGGTAGTAATTTCTTCTACCGTTCCGGTTTATATTTAACTGTTTTATACTCAGCTTACGATTCCTGTATGTTTTTGAAAAACTCATTAGTCAAGTTTCGCACTTAGTTTCGTCATTGCGAAACCCTGTGAAAACAGGGTTGTGGCAATCTCAAAATAATAAAAAAAGAGAGATTGCTTCGTCGTTTTCACTCCCTGCCCTGTTAAATGCTGCACTGCAGCCCGGCAAAGCCGGATTTAACAGGGTGAACAATGACTTGTAAAAAGTGCAAGTGCGAAACTTGAATATATAAGTTAAGTTCTGTGTTTCTATGTAAACACCATGATATTTATAAATCATTTTTGATTTTTTTTGTAACTTTGTAAAGCATGTTAATTTTATTTTTGCAGATGTCAAAAATTACATCTGGATCTATGTCAAAATAATGGTGAGACATAAAGTCTCTGATTCCTTTTATTTTTTTCCACTCAATTTCAGGGTAGTTTATCAGCAGCTCCCCGTTAGTAATTTTGTCAATATTTTTGAAACTCTCGCCAATAGCAATTAGTTTCATACAAATGCTATCAAGTTTTTCCTCTCCAGAAACTGAAGTGTAAAAAATTCCGGATTATGTACTGTTGAGCATTTTTCCTTTATTTTATATATTGCATCAAGGCATTGATCGAGAATGTCTGAAACCAGTTGTTTGTCAAAATTATACAATGATGCCCTCTTTGTTTATCCTTTTTTTTAAAACCTCGTTCATCCTTTTTCTTATTCTGACAATATACACTTCGGAATTAAGTATTTTTTCAAAATCTTCTTTCATGTCATATAATAAAAAATAATCTGAAAGTTCAGTTTGTACAGCTATATCAACATCACTATCAGGCCGGGGGTTATCTTTTGCATAAGATCCGAATAAAATAATATCTGATGCTCCGTACTTATCTTGAAAGTAACTCTTATTTTCACGCAAATTTTCTAATATAGCATTTTTGTTTAAATGTCCCTTTTTATTCATACTTAAACGCCCCTTTGGTGCTTATAATTTATTTTATACGTTTATCGCTTATTTTTTCAACCCTTTCATTATCAGGCCTTTTGTTTATTAATGAATCCTTTAACTATCCCGTTGGTATTATTTAAGTTAAATTTTAATAAATATAATTTATTGATATAAAACTCCGTAAATACTTTTGTAATATAAAAAAAATTATGATAATATTAGAAATAAAGTATTCAGAGGCGTGTGTTGTTAAATTTTTCTTCCCTTAAAAATCTGAAAAATATTTTTATTATTATAGGTTCCTTTGGGTTCCTCATTATAGCGGTTAACTTTATTATATACTACTTTAATGCAAAGGCACATATTTATTCAATGGCTTTGAAAGAAGCCAGAGAGAGTTTTGAAAAAGATGTTCTTTTATGGGAATGGATATCCACGCTTGGTGGTGTTTATGTCCCTGTATCTGATCATGTAAAACCAAATCCGTACTTAAAAGTGCCGCGCCGGGATGTGACTACTGAGAAGGGGGAGAAATTAACCCTTCTTAATCCGGCTTATGTAACCCGTCTCCTTCATGAATTTGAGATCAAAAAGAACGATAACATTACAAGTCATATAACCAGTCTAAACCCGATTAATCCAAAAAATCAGCCGAACAAGTGGGAAAAAAGAGCTTTAAAAAGCTTTGAAGAAGGTAAAATGGAATATAAAAAACTGGCTGATATAAACGGTAAAACTGTTTTCAGATATATGGCGCCGCTTAAAGTAAAAGGGGCATGCCTGAAATGCCACGGAGAAAAAGGATACAGAATAGATGACAGATATTATGAAGTTGGTGATATCAGGGGAGGGATCAGTGTTACTCTGGATTTTTCACCTTACCAGGCACTGCTTGTGAGAAGAACAAAACAGTTTATTGTATCTTCGGCTATTTTGGGGATTCTCGGTTTTTTGGGACTGTTTGCCTTTTACAGAATTATTAGAAAACAGCGAAAGGAGACAGAGAGTGAGAGAGATAAATATCTGGCTTTGTTTGAGAATTCCCCTTTGGGAATAATTCAGTATGATAAAGAAGGCAATATACTGGAATGCAACAGGAACTTCGCCGATTTAATGGGATCTTCCGAGGAAAAAATCACCCAGTTGAATTTACTTAAGCTGGGTAATGAAAAGATTACTAAAGCTTACAAAGATTCTATTGCAAAGGGATTTGGAGTTGCCGAAGGCTGGTATACTTCTCTTACTGGAAATAAAACGATTTATGCCAAAGCATCGTTTAAAGGCATTGAGGATGAAAACGGTGAAACTACCTCAGGAATAGCTGTGGTTGAGGATAACACAGAAAGTTATTACAAGGAAAAGGATCTGGAAAGGCTGGCCACGATAGTTAAAGAGTCTATTAACGAGATTTATATTTACGATGTGGATACACTTGAATTTATCGATGCCAACAGAGCAGCAGTTGAAAATGTAGGGTACACTCTTGATGAGCTCCGGCGAATGAGCCCTCTGGACATAAATCTGAATAGTACCAAAGAGGACTTTGAACAAATCATAAATCCACTGAGAACCGGAGAAAAAGATAAAGTTATTTTTAATACGTATCACTGCAGGAAAGACGGCAGTAAATATCCTGTTGAGGTTCATCTGCAGTGGATGAAGCTTGAAAAGCCTGTTTTTGTGTCATTTGCTTATGATATTACGAGGAGAAAGCAGACAGAGGAGAAATTCGAAAATATTTTCAACAGTGTCAATGATGCTATACGTATAGTCGATTTGAATGGAAATATCCTAAGTACCAATAAGAAAGGGGCAGAATATTACGGCTATTCTCCGGAAGAATTAAAAAATATGAATATAGAAGATATCAGAACAAAAGAAGGAACAGATAAAATTAAAGAAAATATCGATGCAATCCGTCAGAAAGGCGGCATGATTTTTGAAACGGAACATAAAAGAAAAGACGGCACCACTTTTCCAGTAGAGATAAACTCAACACTGATTGAATATGAAGGCAAACCGGCAATACTGAACGTAATCAGAGATATAAGTGAGCGAAAAAGGGCGGAGAAAGAGAAAGAAGAACTCACAAGGCAGGTTATACAGTCGCAGAAACTTGAAGCTGTGGGACAGCTTGCCGGCGGGGTAGCCCATGATTTTAATAATTTTCTGGCTGGCATAATGGCTTATATAGATCTCTTGAAGAGAAGCAGAAATCTTGAACAGCATGAGAAAGAATATCTTTCCCAAATGATGCAGTTGGCCGAAAGATCGGCGAGACTTGTGGAAAACATGCTGGCTTTCAGCAGAAAACAAGTGGCAATGCCGCAGGTTATAGATATCAACCGGCAGCTGAGTATCAGTGAAAAACTTTACAGAAAAATGATTAGAGAGAATATTGAATTGTTGATTGAATATTACTCACATCCGATTTACATAAAAATTGATCCGGTGCAGCTGGATCAGATTATTCTCAATTTGGTATCCAATGCAAAAGACGCTATTGAGGATAACGGCAGAATCGATATCAAGGTTTCAACAGGCAGCTCAGAAGATATATTAAACCACAACAGCATTATCAAACCTAATGCCGATAAATATTGCCTTCTCACGGTTTCTGACAATGGATCCGGCATTGATGAAGAAAAACTCGATAAAATATTTGAGCCGTTCTTTACAACCAAATCTTCAGGAATGGGAACAGGGCTTGGACTGGCAACAATTTACGGAATAGTTAAACAGAATAGCGGATATATTTTCTGCGAAAGCAAAAAGGGGAGAGGCAGCACATTTTATATCTATTTTCCTGTATCCAGGGAAAAACCGTCAGAATATCAGTTGGCGGAAAAAGAATCTGAATCTGAGGGAAAAGTTTTGCATACTGATAAAAAAATATTGCTGTGTGAGGATGATGAAAATGTGAGAAAAGTGTTGTCCAAAATGCTTAATGCAGCCGGTTTTAATATAATTGAAGCGGCGGACGGTGAAGAGGGTTTGAGAAAATTTAAAGAAAATAAAGATGATATCTTCTGTGTGGTTTCCGATTATGTTATTCCTTTTAAAAACGGCATCGAACTTTACGAAGACATAACTTCTATCAGTCCGGATATGGGCTTTATCCTGGTGAGTGGTTACTCGCATGACGCTGATAAAATTGCTGAGCTGAATGAAAAGAGTAATTTCAGTTTTCTAAAAAAACCTCTGAAGCCTGAACTTCTCAAAAGAACAATTATGGAAATTGCAAAGCATGGAAACGATTGATTCGATTTTAGACAGGCGTATCGAAATATGCCAGCCTTCCGAAGGCTACCGGTTTAACGCTGACAGTGTAATTTTATCGAGGTTTGTGGACGGGAAGAGGCATTTTAACAATATTCTCGATATCGGAACAGGATCCGGCGTAATTTCCGTTTTGCTGAATTATCTGTATGGATACGATAATATTGACGCTGTGGAAATCAGCAGCAAAATGTATGAATGCCTCTTAAAAACACTGGATATAAATAATTTGGATAATGCTGTAAAAGCCTTTAATATGGATTTAAAAGGTTTTAAACCTTCTAAACCGTATGATATGATCATTTCAAATCCGCCTTACAGAAAATCCCACACAGGCAGACAGTGTATCACTGAGGAGGAGAACAAAGCCCGCTTCAGCGATAATCTCACTCTGGATGACATTCTGAAATTCTGCAGAAGCTATTTGAAGAATAAGGGTTTATTTTATTTTTGCTATGAAGCCGATATGGCAGTGGAAGCTTTTTACTATTGCCGAAAATACGGTGTAGAGCCGAAAAGAATGAGGTTTTTGCATCCTGATATTGACAAGCCTGCCAGACAGATTTTCCTGGAGTGCAGAAAGGAGGGGGGTATCGAGTTAAAAGTGGAAAAACCGCTGTTTCAGAAAATAAACGGTGTTGAAACTTGGGAATATAAAAATATATTTACCAATGAGGAGGATTCGTTATGAGCACTATGGCATTTTTCAGTATAACACCAATCGGCAGCGGTGAAAGTGTATCAGAATATGTCGCAAGAGTGGTGGAATCTGTCAAAAAATCAGGTCTGGAGTGGAAATTAACCCCAATGGGTACAATTGTTGAAGGGGACAATGTCAAAGAAGTTTTCGATGCGATTAATGAAGGGGTGAAACAGCTTGATGACTGCAACAGGCTTTCCATTTCCATTAAAATCGACCACAGAAAAAACCGCAAAAAGGGCATGGATGACAAAGTGGAAAGTGTTTTCGATAAAATGTGAGATGGTGAGGTTGAGGAAGTTGAACAGGTTGAGATGGTTGAGTGGGAATTCAACCTTGAACGTTGAACCTTGAATCCGCCCTAAGGCGGACATAGCATTTAACCCCTAATACTTCTACTACCTATAATACTCTTAATACCTCCATATCACGCATTACGGTCTCCACTCGTCACAGTTTTTTTATTGTACGCTTAAAAAGTGTTGACGGGAAAAATTTATTTTGCTATAAAGCAACTCGTTTAACTTAAAAATAAAGAGGTGGATTAATGGCTCATACGCTATCTGCTAAAAAAAGACTAAGGCAGAGTGAAAAAAGACGTTTAAGAAACAAATCTTACAAGTCAAGGATGAAAACTTTTATCAAGAGTTTCTTGTCTGCTGTGGAGTCCGGTGATGCGGAGCTCGCAGAGAAAAGATACCATGAGGCTGTAAAAGTTATAGCCAAACTGGGCTCAAAAGGTATTATTCATAAAAATCAAGCTTCCAGAAAAATTTCCAGACTTACTGTTAAGCTTAATAATCTTAAAAATTCTGCTGCATAGTTAAAGCCGGCCTAACGTCGGCTTTATTTTTTTACTCATATGTTATATTATAATCTTTTTATTTTTCTTTTTGCCCTGCTGTATTCCATCGTTTTTGTCATAATAGTTCTTCTAAGTAAAAAGGGTAAATTTGAAAGGTACATTTCTCTTGTGTCCAAAGTTTACAAAGGTTTTGATACAAAAAGTTCCTCAGGTATCTTAAAAGGGGCGGCCTGGGCATTTGTGGACGGTATTATAACTGCCGTAATCGTTTTGTCTTTATACTTACTTTTTAAATAGGTGCGCATGTGAAAAATCTGAAGCCCTATATTCTTTTGTTTTTGATGAGCATATTATGGGGCGGGGCTTTCACAGCTGCAAAAATAGCTGTCAGCGACTTTTCTCCTATTTTCATTATATTTTACAGATTTTCTTTGGCGTTTATTATTATGGTTTTAATCCTTTTTATTTTCTATAAGGAGAAATTTTCTTATCAAAATTTTTTCAAATGTCTGCCCACCGGACTTACCGGAGTTTTCTTGTATAATTTTTTATGGGTCACCGGTCTGAATTATACCTATGCAGGCAAAGCATCGATTATTATTGCGATAAATCCTGTTTTTACAGCTATTTTAGCTTTTTTTATATTTGGAGAGCGTTTAAATTTAAAAAAAATCATAGGCGTTATCATGGCTTTTACCGGTGTTAGCCTTATAATTGTGGACGGGAATTTCAGCGCTCAGATTTTTAGTACGAATAAAGGTGATTTTATCGTTCTTTCGGCAGCGGTTTTTTGGTCTATCTACACTTTAATAGGCAAAAAAGTATTGCAGAACATTTCGGCTTTTGAGAGTGTAACTTACAGCTGTTTTTGGGGATCTTTGTTTATGCTTCCTGTATTTATTTTCACTAACTTTGATAACCTGGAGAAGGGGACAGCCGCCGGCTGGGCGTCGATCAGTTATCTTGCAGTATTTGCCACCGTCCTTGCTTTTGTGTGGTTTTATAAAGGTGTAAAGGATATAGGAGCCGGAAAAGCTGCCTCATTCATATACTTTGTGCCCTTTTTCGGTGTACTGATATCTGTACTTGTTTTAGGTGAGCCCTTGACTGTTTATCTGATAATCGGTGGAATTTTGATTATTTTTGGTATATACCTGATAAACCGTGAGCGTCAGGCTGCAAAATAAACTCACTTCTTGGGTACCTGTCGTACCAGCCGAAGCGGAGAGATCATTGTTTTTATTTTACCGATTGACATAAACGGCAAAAAATCTTATAAACCGTTCACATTCGGAATTTAATCTACAGCCCCCGTAGCTCAGGAGGATAGAGCGCCGGATTCCTAATCCGTAGGCCACAGGTTCGAGTCCTGTCGGGGGCGTCTTTGTTATCAATAATTTATGAAGTTGTAGAATGAAAAATTAAAAAACTTTTAGACACATTGCAAACAACTGATAACACTTTCTTGTTAATATTTTGTTTTGATGATGCTGAGGGATGAAATGAAAAACATACTTTTGATGATCAGCAGTAAAAAGGACAGAGAGTTAATAAGCAAATATCTTGAAAGCAAACATACGGTTATTATCCCTGATAGTCCGGATGATTTTGAGAATACAATTATAGATGATACCAGTTTCGATATTTTAATTACCGATATTCAATCGCTGTCAGTTCACAGAGGGCGGGTGAAATCATTAAAAGAATGTTCGGCTCCTTTCCGAGTTCCGGTTCTGTTGACCGGGGTTTCAAAGAAAAACAAATACGAGATTGATTTTTTTAAGGATATTATAGACGAGGTGATATTTTTTCCTCTCTCTCCTGCGGAACTTGATATAAGACTGGACAGCCTTTTCAGGATAATCAATTTACAGAAAAAAGCTGTGATTGATCCCCTGACCGGTGTTTTCAGGCGGGAGCATATTGTTAAGAGGGGCAGAGAAGAGTTGTCCAGAATGAAGAGAAGCAACAAGAAAACGAGCTTTGGTCTGATTATGCTTGATATCGATTATTTTAAGGAAATAAATGATTCGTATGGACACCATGAGGGTGATAAAGTTTTAAAGGAGTTTTCCCTCAGGATGCAAAGGTGCTTGAGGGAATATGATATTATCGGCCGTTACGGTGGAGAGGAATTTTTGATTCTTTTGCCGGATACCGATGAAGAGGGCACTAAAAGAGCTGCTGAAAGACTGCAGAATGAAATAATTAGCGAACCATTTTATATTAATAATAATGAAATTGCTTTGTCTGCAAGCTTTGGTATAACCTCATGCGATGAACCCGATGAAAAAATACAGGATTTCATAAAACAGGCAGATAATGCTTTATATGAGGCAAAAAATAATGGCAGGAATCAGATAGTATTAGAAAAATAAATGTTCCTTTTTATCAATATTAACAATTCACCGATATTGATAAAAAATTATTTACAGATTTTTATCCAGAACATTTCTGATTTTTATTGCCAGATCTCTTTCGTTAAAAGGTTTAGGTATAAAATTAGTGTCTTCATGTACCATTCCGTTCTGAGATATGACATTTGTATTGTAACCTGACGTAAACAAAATTTTTACATCTCGGTGTTTTTCAAGTACTTTTTCAGAAAGTTCTTTTCCATTCATTTCCGGCATGACCACATCTGTCAACAGAATATTAATCCTGTTTTTGGACTTCTCTGCAATCCTAATTGCCTCTTTTGGAGTTGCTGCCGTTAAAACATTATATCCAAGATTTTCAAGTATTTTTTGTGTTACCTGTAAGATTGCGATTTCGTCTTCCACTAATAAGACAGTTTCTCCTTTTCCTGCAGGTGAATCCTTTTTTTGTATATATTTTGTTTTTTTTAAACTGTCATATTCTTTCTTTAGATATATATAAAAGGTGGTGCCTTGTTTCGGTTTACTATGAACGTCTATAAATCCATTGTTTTGCTTTATGATGCCATATACGGTAGATAAGCCCAAACCGGAACCGCTGCCTATTTCTTTTGTGGTAAAAAACGGCTCAAAAATGTTTTCAATAGTTTCTTTATCCATTCCACAGCCTGTGTCCGTTACTGTTATCATGACATAATCACCCTGTGGGATTTTTGGGTTTATACTATTATTCTCTATAGAAATATTTTCAGTTTTGATTTTTATCTTTCCTGCACCGTTGATAGCGTCTTTTGCATTTATACACAAATTTACAAGTATCTGGTTGACTTGAGAAATATCCATTTTAACAGGATATAGTTTTGAACCCGGTTCCCATTCAAGGTTAATACTTTCTCCTATAAGCCTCTTAAGCATATTCAGCATATCCTTAATAACGTTGTTTAAATTTATTATAGCCGGATTAAAACTTTGTTTGCGGGCAAAGGCAAGCAATTGATTTGTTATTTCGCTGGAACGCTCACCTGCTTTTTTTATCTCCTGCAGATATCCCCACAATTCATCGGATTCATTTAGTTTCAATGATGCCAGCTCCGCATAATTAAGAATTATTGTCAGAATATTGTTATAATCATGTGCAATTCCACCAGACAAACGGCCTATAGACTCCATTTTTTGGGATTGCCGGAGTTGCTCTTCCAGCTCTTTTTCTTTTGTTACATCTTTTTTCACTGCAATATATTTCGTTATTTCGCCATTTACATCAAAGACAGGTGATATTGATGCTTTTTCGGTATATAGTGAATTATCTTTTTTACAGTTAACAAAGTTTCCTTCCCAGGTTAAACCTTGGGAGATTGTGTCCCATAAATCTTTATAAAAGGCTGCATCCTGTTTTCCGCTTTTTAGGATACGGGGATTTTCTCCTATTGCTTCTGAACGTGAATATCCTGTCAATTTCTCAAAGGCAGAATTCACATACTCTATCTCCCCATTACAGTCTGTTATTACCACCACTTCATTTGAATGGTTGATAGCTTGGCTTAATAGTTGTTGTTCTTCTTCAAGAAGTTTTTGCTCTGTTATATCCTGCATTATTGCATGAATATATTCTTTGTTTTCAATTTTTACCTTACTGCAAAACATTTGTACATCGGCAAAACTACCGTCCGATTTTTTATGCTTTAGTTGGCATCTATCTTTGTTTCCTTTCTTTATATTATTTATTTCCTGTTCTAATTGGGTAATATGAAGGTTTATGATTTGTGATATGTTCATTGTTTCAAGCTTTTCAACAGACCACCCGTAAAATTCTGCAGCAGCATTGTTGGCTTCAATAATGTCTCCGCTTTCCGGGTCTATAATAAATTTTATTGCAGAATGGTCATAAAAAATACTGCGAAATTTTTCTTCACTTATCTTTAAATTATCCTGAGCAGTTTTTTGTTCAGTTATATCTCTGTTAGTGCCTCGTCGGCCAAGATAATTGCCTTTATGGTCAAATATGTTGGTGCAGTAATGATGCAACCACTTTTTTTCATTATTCTTTGTTATTATTGGAAAAACAATTTCGCAATCGGGTGTTTCTATGTTAATTGTTTTATAGTGTGATTCCACCACATCTCTGTATTCCGGCGCAGCAATATCAAATATCAGGGAGGGATCCGAAATGAATTCATCTCTCGTATACCCTGTTATTTTTTTGCAGGAGGGAGAAATGTATTCATAATGCCCGTTGGGATCAAGCCAATATTCCCAATCATAAGTAAAATCTGCAAGTAGTCTGAGTTTTTCTTCTTTTTCGAGAAGATCTTTTTCGTATTGTACGCGTTTGTTGATCTCTTTGCTTAGTTCTGCAGCTAATCTCGATGATATACTTTTTGATTCGTTAAACTCATCCACAATTTCCTGAAGCTTTATAATTTGTTTTTGAGAGTCCTCTCTTAACAATTCTTTTTCTTTTTGAATTTTTGTTTCAAATTCCTGGCGTTCCAAAAGAACAGCAAGCATTTGAACAGCATTGTATATTAATATTTCAGCATTTTTTGATAAAGTTTCACTTTTATCAATCTTAATATAGCCAAAAAAGTATTTGTCGGTTCTCAGCTTAAATGTAGCATGGTCAGATTCGCTGTTTTTAGAAAAACTAAAGAGTATTGGTTTAAAAATTTCACCCATACTTTCACAAAATAATTTTATTATTTTTTTCTCATTATTAAGAAGTGAAAGGTGAAACATCAAAAGAAAAAGATCATTGGCAATATTCATTTAAACCTCTATTTAATGGCGAATTCCGGATCATTTTGTTTTAACCATTCATCAGGGTCGATATAATACGGATTTTGTATAATAACTCCTCCCGTAATTGTGTATGGATGTGTTTGTAAAACATTCATTATAGTTTTGCCTGAAAATTTTGTAATATTATATAGACAAATACTGATCCATGGTTTACCGGAGATGAAGTAATTTAATCTCGACTCATAGGCCATTAAATGTTCGATGCCCGGAATCTTTTCCAGTGCCCAAACCATTTCAGCACTTGCGCGTATATTTCTTCGACCAAATTTTTGCGATTCTGTAAAAAATTTTTCCAAATTTTCATCCATTGTAATAGGAGAGAATGTTCCGTCAGAATAATATAATTCTTTTGCGTTTATTACTGAAAAAAGATCCGGATTTAATATATGATGTTCAAATTCCGGATAACGAGATTTATATTTTTCGGTGAAATCTTCGGCAGTTTGCTCTGCAGGAGAGAATAATTGCTTGTCATTACTTTTTGCACCTTGGTGAAAAAAAGAAAAAATTATATCATCTCGTTCTTCAGCAGTTTCGTATAAACCGCATATATGTACTCCCCAGTTGCATGTGTATTCACCAAAGCCTAAAGAAAGTTCTTCCTGATTTGATGTTTTTATATGCATGGGACACTCCTTTAGGCTTATTCTTGTTGTTTAATTAATGGTTAAAATATTTGTAGTATTTGTATGTAATTAAGTAAAAATG
>Ga0079289_100053_pt1 | contig 27202 bp, 20 predicted proteins | sample Wag42014_10_20_FD_76336 | JGI IMG/M metagenome (GOLD analysis project Ga0079289, IMG submission 76336) | Deep subsurface shale carbon reservoir microbial communities from Ohio, USA - Utica-2 Time Series 2014_10_20 ...
AGCCATTTTAGGTGCATTGACAGGTGTCGGCATATGGTTCAGTATCGCACTGGTATCACCTGCCGGAACAGGCTCTTTAATTTCTATTTTTGTATGGGGCTGGGCCAGCGAATGGGTATTTTTTGTTCTGGAGATATCTGCACTGCTCATGTACTATTACACATGGGATAAAATCAGCCAGAGAACACATATCTTCATAGGTTGGCTGTATTTCATAGGAGCATTTTTCAGTCTTGTTATCATCGCAGGAATCATAGCCTTTCAGCTTACTCCCGGGACATGGAATACAGACAGGACTTTCTGGAGTGGATTCTTCAATGCCAGCTATCTGCCCCAGGTTGTAGGCAGATTTGGAATCAGTCTGATTTTAGCAGCTGTTTATTCCACACTTGTGCTCTCTTTCACAAAAAATGAGAGAGTTAAAAAAACTGCGGGGCATTTTTCCGGAATATTTGCTGCTGTAGGATTTATATTAACATTCGGCGGGTTTTACTGGTGGGAACTTTCACTGCCTCAGAATATACAGGGGCTTCTTTCCGGCGGCAATGTTATACTGACCAACTTCTTCAGATATGCATCTTTTACAGCACTCGGTCTGGCAATAGTTTCTCTTTTCTTTACCTTTGTAATTCCTAAGAAAATAAACATCGTGGTAGCTGTTATTTTAATGGTAACAGGACTTTACAGTTTCGGTTATTATGAATTTGCCAGGGAAAGAGCCAGAAAACCTTATATTATCATGAATTATATGTATGCCAACGGTATACTGACAAGTGAAGTCAGTAAGCTAAACAAAGATGGTATACTTTCAAAAACCGGTTGGACTGAATTAGGCAAACCGGATACAAAAATAGGTAAAGGCAGAGCTGTCTTTGAAGCAGAATGTGTAAGCTGCCACAAAATCAAAGGCTACAACGCATTGACACCGAAAATGCAGGGGATGGGAGAACAGGATATCGCTTTTTTTCTCACAATGCTTGACTCCAACCCCTTGATGCCTCCTTTTGTCGGAACAGAGACAGAGAGAAAAGCTCTGGCAGCATACCTAAACAAAGAAATCAATGGAGGTTCATAATGGAAAGCATAAATTTAATTCCCTCTTTTCTCCCTATAGGAATATCATCTCCTCCGGCCCTGTTTGTGTTTTTCCTGACTTTCACATTTTTTCTGCATATAATTTTTGTTAATCTCACTCTGGGGGGAAGTCTGTTGCTTCTCACATCCAAATACATTTCGAAAATTTATGGGGATAACAACTATAATATGATTGCCGAAGAGTTAGGATATTTAAATACGTTCAATATATCACTGACTGTAACAACCGGTGTAGCACCATTACTGTTTGTGCAGACAATTTACGGGAACTTCTTTTACACCTCTTCCGTTTTGCTCTCATTCAAGTGGCTTTTTGTGCTGGCTGCAGTCATTTTTGCTTACTATTTTTATTATCTGTACAAATTGAAACCTCTGCATATAAGATATTCCGGAGGCAAAGGAATCATTTTTATCGTTATTGCTGCACTGCTCTTTCTCTATGTGGCGCTTATGCTTGTCAGCAATACAGTTCTTTCAATGCATCCTGAAGCCTGGAAAGAGGTATATCTGAATAAAAAGGCTTTCTTTGACCTCCCTGCGCTTTTGCCCAGGTATATACATTTTGTATTTGCAGCTACTGCTTTTGCAGGACTTTTTCTCATGGTATATTCCAGGATAAGAAAATCATTTTCGAAAGAACTGAAAGAAAAAATGTATAGTTTCGGGAAAAAATCTTTCTTTATAGTAACACTGGCTCAAATACCAGTGGGAATCTGGCTTCTTCTTTCCCATGAAAAAGAAATAATGATGCTTGTAATGGGAGAAAGTATTTTGGGAACAATTTCTTTTATTATTGCCTTAATAGCCGCAGTTGCTGCTCTTGCAGCGGTACTGTTGAAAAAGGACAGCCTCTATCTTCTCGCAGGTCTGGGTGTTGTGATAACAATATTCATGGTGCTTATCCGCAGAGTAATAGAAAACGGCTATTTCACCAAATATGTAAATATCTATAATATGGAAACTAACCCCCAATGGGGAATTTTTACAATATTTCTGCTGCTGCTGATTACAGTGTTGGGAATTATAGGGTTTGCACTTTTCACAATTAACAGAGAGTTAAAGCCAGAGGGTAAGTAATTTTTTCTTCTTCCGGCAAAAACAGCTAATAAATTATAAACAGAGCGGGTTATATACTTATCCGCTCTGTTAACCAACTGAAAATATTGCACAATTAACTGATATTGTGGAACTTTTTGAGCAATGAATTTTTTATCCTAATGCTGCTAATTACTTAGAACGATATTAAAAATCTATACTTGATTATTTAAAAATTACCACTTATTATTTTTTTAATTATCTTTTGTTAACAAAGATTTTACGTTTTAACGCTTATTTTAAAGGAGGTTGTGCTTCAATGGAGGATAAACAACGTGAAAACAAAGGCAGCAAAAAGAAAAATAACCTGAAGATTAATTATCAGAACATAAAAAAACAGTTAAAAGAAGAACCTCAGCTTTCTGCCAATGCGGTAACAGTTCTCAGAAGACGTTATCTCAAGAAAGATGAAGAAGGCAATATCATTGAGTCCCCTCAAGAAATGTTTCAGCGTGTTGCCATTAATATAGCTCAGGCAGAACTGTTATACAATAAAGACTGTGACATAAGCAAAACCGCAGAAGATTTTTACAATGAAATGGTATCTCTTAAATTTTTACCCAATTCACCAACACTTATGAATGCGGGTAAAGAGTTGCAACAGCTTTCTGCCTGCTTTGTACTGCCGGTGAACGACTCTCTGGAAGAAATTTTTGAATCTGTAAAGCATACCGCACTTATACATAAATCAGGAGGAGGAACGGGTTTCTCCTTTTCAAGACTGCGCCCCAAAGATGACGTGGTAAAGACCACAAAAGGTGTTTCCAGCGGCCCGGTTTCTTTTATGAGTGTTTTTGACTCAGCAACAGAAACGATAAAACAGGGAGGCACAAGGCGTGGTGCCAATATGGGTATTTTGCGTGTGGACCATCCGGATATAATGGATTTTATTTATGCCAAAAGGGATAAATCCCGTCTTACCAACTTTAATCTTTCTGTAGGAATAACAGAAGAGTTCATGAAAGCCGTCGAAGAAAACAGGGAATACGAGCTTATCAATCCCAAAAACCACAAAGCATTAAAAAAGCTGAATGCCAGAGAAGTTTTTGATGAAATGGTAACCCTTGCCTGGGAAGGCGGTGATCCGGGGATAATTTTCCTTGACAGAATCAACAGAGATAACCCCACTCCGCAAGTTGGTGAAATTGAAAGCACAAATCCCTGCGGAGAGCAGCCGCTGCTGCCATATGAGTCCTGCAACCTCGGGTCCATAAATGTAAGCAGATTTGTTGATGATGGTAATATCATGTGGGATGACCTTCAAAACACAGTAAAAACTGCTACGCACTTTCTGGACAATGTTATCGACATGAACAAATACCCTATAAAACAGATAGAGGATATGACAAAAGCAAACAGAAAAATCGGACTCGGCATAATGGGATGGGCAGATATGCTTGCAAAACTGGGTATCCCTTACAATTCTGACGAAGCTTTAAAACTGGCTGAAGATCTTATGAAGTTCATCAGAGACAAGGGTAGAGAATCATCCTCGGAAATTGCAAGAATAAGGGGTAATTTTCCAAATTTTGAAGGGAGTGTTTATCCTGAACTTGGTTTTGAATACATGAGAAATGCCACTATTACCACCATTGCGCCGACGGGAACTATATCAATAATAGGCGGAAGTTCCAGCGGAGTGGAACCGTACTTTGCAATAGCTTTTTACAGAAATGTGATGGACAATGATAAACTCGTGGAAGTTTGCCCTACTTTCAGGGAAATATCAAAAAAGGAAGGATTCTTCAGTTCGGAGCTTTTTGAATACATCGCTGAAAAGGGTACGGTAAAGGAAAGCACCGTGGTACCTGAAAAATACAAGAAAATTTTTGTCACTGCTCACGAAATATCTCCCAACTGGCACGTCAGGATGCAGTCGGCATTCCAGAAATATACCGATAACGCTGTAAGTAAAACTGTAAACTTTTCCAATGAAGCCACCTCAGAAGACGTAAAAGAGGTATACGAACTGGCTTATAAAGAAGGATGCAAAGGCATTACAATATACAGGGACGGTTCCAGAACCGGTCAGGTTTTAAATGTCGGGACATCCAAAGATAAGGAAGAAAGTAAGGATGAGGAAAAATTTCTCGAAGTAAAAGGGACTTTCAGTCCTAAACCCAGACCAAAAATGCTTATGGGAAGAACCATCGAAATGATGACAGGCTGCGGCAAGCTATATGTAACCATCAATTATGAAGAAAACGGAGAACCTTTTGAAGTTTTCACAAGCATGGGTAAGGCAGGCGGCTGCGCTCAGAGTCAGTGTGAAGCAATGGGCAGACTTATCTCGCTCGCATTAAGAAGCGGAGGAGAGCCGGAAACTATTATAAAACAGTTGAAAGGGATTTCCTGCCACATGAGATACGGTTTCGGTCCCAATCAGGTTTTAAGTTGTGCTGACGCAGTGGGTAAGGCGATTGAGAAAGCTGTAAGCAACCCAATAGAAATAAGCGTAATAAATCAGGAAAAAGTTACGGTAGATAAACTTCTTGAAGAAGCTGAAGAGGGTGGGAAAAAAGTAGAAGAGAAAACTGCCACACCAACAGTAAAAAACGGTGCCTGTCCTGAGTGCGGAGGCCCCATCCAGCATGTGGAAGGCTGTGACGTATGTTACTCCTGCGGCTATTCACACTGTTCGTAACAGATTTTTTATAAAACAGACCAAAGCAGTTCCGGGTTGTTTTTAGGCCCGGAACTGCTTTTATTTTTCGATATCAACTTCTGATATTTTTGTTTTTCCAAGTATTTGTTCAGCAAATTTTTCAAATGAACACGCGTCATCGGTGACAAATATTTCCCTTTTGCCACTCTCTTTAAGCGGAATATCCAGATTTTCAATGTCATTTAATATCGCTTCAGCAGAATCAACAATATTCAGATCCGGAAAAAGCGATTTTATGCGTTTCTTTAACAGCGGATAGTGTGTGCATCCCAATATCAAAGTATCTATCCCTTTGTTGTGAAGATTCCCAACATACTCCTTTATTACCATATCCGTTATTTCATGATTTATTCTTCCTTCCTCAACAAGAGGAACAAAGAGCGGACAGGCTTTCTGATATACATCAATGTATGCGTTCATTTTTTTTATTGTATTGTAGTAAGAGCGGCTCTTTACAGTTCCATTTGTTCCTATAATACCAATTTTTTTGTTAACGCTTGTTTTAACCGCCTGAAAGGAACCTGGACCAACAACACCGATCACAGGTACGCCGAATCTTTCGCGAAGAAAATCAATTGCATAAGAGGAAGCTGTATTACAGGCTATCACAAGGGCATCCACATTAAAATTAGAAATGAGAAAGGATGCACATTCTTCACTGTAACGTCTTACGGTGGAAGGAGATTTATTGCCGTACGGAACCCTTGCCGTATCTCCCAGATAGAACAAATCCGTTTCAGGGAAATTTTCGGCAATACTTTTAAAAACGGTGAGTCCCCCTACTCCGGAATCAAAAATACCTATTGTCACTGCTGCTCCTGTTTAGTTCAACGTTCAACGTTCTATGTTCAAGGTTCAACATTACAAGTTTTAAGACCCTTACTACGCATACAACCTTTACAACCTCAACTACCTTAAATACTTCCAACAACCTCTAACTACTTCTACTTATAAGTATCCTTAAACAATTTGTATTCGATTGAATCCACCATTGCCTGATAACTTGCATCAATAATGTTGTGTGCAACACCCACAGTGCCCCACGCATCCGTCTCATCTTTGGATTCTATCAAAACCCTTGTTATAGCTTTTGTGCCGTTTTTACCGGTAAGAATGCGCACCTTATAATCCACTAGGTCCATAGTCTTTAAGCTGGGATAGAATTTTTCCAGAGCCTTCCTCAGGGAATTATCAAGGGCATTTACAGGACCGTTGCCTATGGCTGCTGTATGCTCTATATCCCCTCCGACTCTCAGCATCACTGTGGCCTCTGCAAAAGGAGGTTCAATGGCACTCCTTTTTTCGTCAATGACACGGAAGCTCAAAAGGTCAAAGAACTTTGTGAAGTTGCCTATTGCTTTACGAACCAGAAGCTCAAAAGATGCTTCGGCACCTTCATACTGAAATCCTTTATTCTCAAGTTCCTTCAGTTTTTCCAAGAGACTGTTCATTTTTGGATCATTGCTGTCGAGTTCGAGGCCAAAATCCTTTGCTTTGTACATAAGATTACTTTTGCCTGAAAGATCGGAAACAAGTACCCGCTGAGTGTTGCCGACGAGTTCAGGCTTAATATGTTCGTAGGTTCTGGCATTTTTCAAAATAGCACTTACATGAACTCCGCCTTTATGAGCAAAAGCAGCTCTGCCCACATAAGGCTGGTGAATATTGTGTTTGAGATTGCCGAGTTCGTTGACAAGCCTGGAAAGAGACCAGAGTTTTTTCAGTTTTTCATCTCCCACACAGTCATAACCGTATTTCAACTGAAGGTTTGGTATAACTGAGCAGAGGTTCGCATTACCGCATCTTTCTCCGTATCCGTTTATTGTCCCCTGGATGTGTGTAATACCATTGCGGACAGCTAAAACAGAGTTGGCAACTGCACATTCGCTGTCATTGTGGCAGTGAATACCAAGTGGGTAATCTCCTGTAACTTCTCTTACTTTCTTTATTATATCAACCAATTCATCGGGCATAGTCCCGCCGTTTGTGTCACATAAAACAAGGCAGTCTGCCTTTGCATCCATAGCAGCCTTCAGCGTCTTTAAAGCGTACTCAGGGTTGGCCTTGTAACCATCGAAGAAGTGCTCTGCATCGTAAAAGACATTACTGACCTTTTTTTTCAGATATGCAATTGTATCATTGATAAGTTCCAGATTATTTTCCAGAGATATTTTTAAAGCTTCGGTAACATGCAAATCCCACGTTTTACCAAAGATTGTTATATTGGCCGCTCCACTTTGCAGTAGCGCCTGAATGCTTTCGTCATTCTCACAGCTTTTTTTAGCCCTTCTTGTGCTGCCGAACGCACATACTTTTGCCGGGTTAACTTTGGATTTTTTAACTTCATTAAAAAATTCGATATCCCTGGGGTTAGAGCCGGGCCACCCCCCTTCGATAAAATCTATTCCGAAATCATCAAGCTCTTCGGCTATCCGCACCTTATCCTGTACGGTAAAATTAACATCTTCCGACTGAGTACCATCTCTGAGCAAAGTATCATAAAGTACTAAGGTTTTATCTTCATGAGGCATCTTCTCCCTCCGGTAATAATTTTTCGTGTAACACCCTGACTGCAAGTTCCGAATATTTTTCTTCAATTACAGCTGAAATTTTTATTTCACTGGTGGAAATCATCTGGATATTGATATTATTCTCCTGCAGTGTTTTGAACATATCAGCTGCAACACCGGCATGGCTTTTCATACCAACTCCTACAACCGATATTTTCGCAATCTTTTCATCGCTGATAACATCCTTAGCTTCTATATCTTTGGCAACCTTTTCGCATACATCCATCGCCCTTAAAAGATCGGTTTTAGCCACTGTGAAGGAAAGATCTGTTTTCAGCTCAACACTTACATTCTGGATAATCATATCAACATTTATATGATTTTCAGCCAATCTGCCAAAAATTTCCGCTGCAATCCCGGGTCTGTCAGGAACACCCCTTATAGTAATTTTTGCCTGATTTTTATCTGCTGTTACTCCTGAAACAATAACTTTTTCCATGTCTATATCCTCCTTTGTAACTAATGTACCGGGTTTTTCTTCCATAGATGATAATACCATTATATCAACGCCGTATTTCATGCCGAACTCCACACTTCTTGACTGAAGGACTTTTGCCCCCAGCGATGAAAGCTCAAGCATCTCTTCATATGAAACTTTATCAAGTTTTCTTGCTCCTCTGACAACACGGGGATCAGCCGTGTAAATACCATCAACATCCGTATATATCTCACATACATCTGCATTTATAGCTGCGGCAATTGCAACAGCTGTAGTATCTGAACCGCCTCTGCCGAGAGTGGTTATATCTCCGGTTTCCGGAAAAATCCCCTGAAAACCTGCAACGATACAGATTTTACCTTTACTTATTGCATCTTTCAAACGCTCGGCACTGATTTCCTTTATTCTGGCTTTCGAGTGTGCGCCATCGGTGACCATACCAATTTGATGACCGGTGAAGGATATTGCATCATACCCCATCTCTTTTAAAGCTTGGGTAACCAGAGATATACTCGCCTGCTCGCCTGTTGAAACAAGCATGTCGTATTCTCTTGGATCATATTTGGGGCTTATTTCCGTAAGCAAATTTATAAGTCTGTCGGTTTCCCCGCCCATTGCGGAACAGGTAACCACAATGTCGTGCCCTTCATCTTTACGTTTAGCTATTCTTTTTGCAACATTCTTAATCCGTTCTACTGAGCCGACGCTGGTTCCGCCGAATTTCATAACCACCAAGCTCATTGTATACCTCCTGGGTTAAATTATCGATTTATTAATAAAATAATCGGCTATCTTAAAGCCATCATTCATATCAAAAGAAGGGGTTATAAATTCGGAATATGACATATTTACATCCTTCTTAACGTTGCTGCCATAAATGATAGCCGGTATGGGATCGGCAACATGCGTTTTAAGGGAAATAGGTGTGGGATGATCAGGAGTAAGAAGAATCCTGAAATCATCAAAATTATTTAGTCCGTCCATTATAATCGGCAGCATAATTTTATCAATATTCTCAACAGCTTTAACCTTCTCTTCGATGCTTCCCATATGCCCCGCTTCATCCGGTGCTTCCACATGAACAAATACATAATCTTTGTTTTCCAGAGATTTCACAGCATATTGTGCTTTGCCTTCAAAGTTTGTATCGATAAAACCGGTGGCTCCGGGCACATCAATCACATCAAGTCCGGCATATTTGCCTATTCCCTTTATCAAATCCACAGCTGCTACCACAGAGCCGCTCACTCCATATAATTTTTGAAATAAATCCATGCGCGGCTTTCTGCCTTCTCCCCAAAGCCATATGCCGTTTGCATTTTCAGATTCCATTTCTGCAATAATCTCATTAGCCCTTTTCATGACAGTTTTTAAGTTATCTGCGCCTCTGCCCGCAGGTAGATATTCGTTAATTTTTTTACCCATTATATCGTGCGGCGGTGTGGATGTTAAATTGTAGTCGCAGTTTCTGACAACCATTAGATTTCTGTAACCAACACCGCTGTAAAATTCAAAGCCTTCGCTTTTGAATTCTCTGTTTAGCCTTTTAATAATATTATCTGCTGTTTTCTGGGAAACGTGTTCACCGCTGAAATCTTCCATCTTCGAATAATTTTCGGAATAAGTCACAATATTACAGCGAAAGGACATATCATCATCATCCAGTTCAATCCCTTTACTTGCAGCTTCCAGAGGGCTTCTGCCGGTATAATATTTACGGGGATCATAACCAAAGACACTGAGGTTGCAGATGTCGCTGCCTGGATACATACCTTCAGGAACGGTATGTATTCTGCCGCAGGAACCGTTTTGGGCCAAATAATCCATATTAGGTATATTTGCATATTCAATTATCGTTCGGTTATCAAGCTGAGGTATTCTGTAATCAGCCATTCCGTCACAAAGTAAAACAAAATATTTCATTTAAACACCCTGTTCAAATATTATATGCCTTCCACTCTGATTACGACTGTTTTGTCTCTCACAAAGTCTGAATTATCAAGCTCATCTACTGCATTTTTTATATTTCTTCCAATTGTTTCGTAAGTCATAAAGACAAGAGGAACTATCTCGCCGGGTGAAGTTTGAGACGGTTGTATAGCGGAATTGATACTGATATTATATTTTCCAAGCACGCCGGCTATTTTTGACAAAACACCAGGCTTGTCTTCAGCACTGAATCTCAGATAAAATGCTGACTCGATATCGTTTATATCCTTAACGGGAAAATATGACTTATATTCTTTTGTAAAACCAAGAACGGGAACCCTTGACGGGCATTTGCATTTCATATCCCTGGCAATTGTTATAACATCGGAAACAACAGCGCTGCCAGTGGGAAGACTTCCCGCTCCGCGTCCGTAGTGTATTGTTCTGTCAAGTTTATCAGATACAAAATATACGGCATTAAAAACATCCTGAACTTTAGACAAAATATAGTTATTGGGAATTATCGTTGGATGTACCCTAACTTCAATATCATCATCGTTCTTTTTTGCAATTGCAAGGAGTTTTATCTTACATCCAAGCTTTTTGGCAAATTCCACATCCACACATTTAATATTGGAAATCCCTTCCACAAAAACATTTTCGAAAGGCACAACGGTGTTGAATGCTATTGACGAAAGGATAGATATTTTGTGTGCTGTATCAGTCCCTTCCACATCAAAAGTGGGGTCAGCTTCTGCATATCCCAGACTCTGAGCATCTATGAGTACATCGGCAAATTCCTTCTCCTCTTCTTCCATTTTGGTAAGAATGTAATTAGCTGTTCCGTTGATAATGCCGTAAATTTCTTTAACATTATTGGCAGCCAGATCTTCTTTAAGCACTCTGATAACGGGAATTCCGCCGCCAACACTCCCTTCAAAACCGAGACACACATTATTCTCTTCGGCAGCCTGGAATATATCCTGTCCGTCCACTGCAAGCAGAGCTTTATTTGCAGTAACAACATGTTTTTTGTTGGCAATAGAGTCCATGATAAAAGTCTTTGCGGGGCTGTAGCCTCCGATTAACTCTATAACAACATCAATTTCCTTATCATTTATTACGTCATAAGCATCGGTGGTTTTATTGGGAACATTTTCCAAATGCTCATCCTCAATTTCCTCGATTTTTAAATCTGCCACAGTTTTAACATTCAGGGTGAAGCCTGTCTTATCCTTAATAACCTCTTTGTTATCCAGGAGCACTTCCAATGTTCCTTTACCCACTGTGCCGTAACCGATAATTCCAACATTAATACTCTTTTTCACTTAAAAAACCTCCTGAAAATATAGCTTAGGATATTACTATTTAGCCCCTTCAAAGTCAAGCGCTTAACTTTTAAACTAAGCTGCCAAACAAGATTTTTCATTATTTTAAGTCAAGTTTCGCACTTAGTTTCGTCATTACGAAACCCTGTGGAAACAGGGTTGTGGCAATCTCAAAACAAGAAAAGTAGGGAGATTGCTTCGTCTACGCCCACGCCACGCCCGTCGGCGGACTGGGGCGGATCCTCGCAATGACTTGTAAAAAGTACAAGTGCGAAACTTGACATTTTAATTTGTTTTATTACTTCACACCCTTTTCGAATAATCTAAAAATATCCGACCCTGTTGTGAGGAAATATTTGTTGTTTTCACTCAGTGAATTAAAAATCTCCAGCTTTTTGTTAAATGCATAAAACGATTCATTAGCACTATATGCATCGGCATATATTTTTATCGTTTTGGAATCCGTCTCGCCTTTGATCTGTTGGACTTTCTTGTATGCTTCAGCAAGGATTATACGCTTTCTCTTATCGGCTTTTGCACGGAGTTTTTTCGCTTCCTCCTGTCCTTCGGATCTATATCTTTTTGCAATTCTTTCCCTTTCTGATACCATTCTAGCAAATACAGCCTTCTCGTTTTCAGGAGGCAGATCCGCCCTTTTAATACGAACATCTATAATTTCGATCCCGTACTCTTCTGCTTTTTTCTTAGAAGCTGCTGTTACATTTTTCATAATTTCAGATCTATTGGCTGCAATGACTTCCGTTAGAGTATGATTTCCCAGCTCGACCCTTATTTCGGAGTAAATAATGTCATCAAGTCTGGACATAGCACCATTCCTTGTTCTCACAGCCTGAAAAAATTTCAATGGTTCTGCAATACGCCATTTGCAATAATTGTCCAGAAGGAGGTTTTTCTTATCCTCTGTAATCACTATCCTGGGATCAGCGTCATAATCCAGTATTTTCTTGGAAAAATATGTGGCTTGTTGCAGAAAAGGAATTTTCACATACAAACCCGGTTCCTTTATATTTTTTACCGGTTTGCCCAGGTAAGTAACAACAACCTGCTGATCGACGTTCACAACATAAAAAGCACCGCCAACCAACATTATAACAAGTATTAGCAGAACACCTGCAATTGAAATTATTTTTTTCATTTATTCACACTCCCTTTAAGATTCTCAAGGCCTATAAAAGTGTTAATGTTAGATATTTGAGAATCAAAAACATGGAAATCACTTTTGCCTATAACCTCTTGCATTTTATCAAGATATAGCCTTTTTCTTGTTAACTGCGGGGCTTCTTCATAATTTTTAAGAATTTTGGTAAATTTTTCGGCGTCCCCTTCCGCTCTTTTCACTTTCTCTTCCCTGTAAGCTTCGGCATCAAGAACCATTGAAGCGGCATTACCCCTGGCTTGGGGGATCACCTGATTTGCATACGCCTCAGCTTCATTAATAAGCCTGCTCTTGTCTTCTCTGGCGCTGGCAACATCCCTGAAAGCGGCTACCACTTCATCAGGAGGATTCACATTCTGCAGCTGAACAGCTACAATCTGGATACCGGCATTGTATTTCTTGAGTATATTTTGTATCATTTCCATAGCTTTTATCTGGATTTCCTGTTTACCGGTGGTAAGAATATAATCGATTTTCTGTTTACCCACAATTTCCCTCATACTTGACTCAGCCACCTGCTTAATAGTAGAAACGACACCCTGTATATTATACAAATATTTAACAATATCACCGATCCTGTATTGTACTATTACATCCAGGTTGACAATGTTTTCATCCCCGGTGAGCATTTGCGCCTCATCTTCAATAAGCCTGGATTCACCATTTTCGTAGCTTCTATAGCCTATTTCCATTCTGTGAACATCTGTGACATTGGCTTTGTTTACAGTTTCAATGGGATAAGGAAAATGATAATGCGGCCCGGGCCCAACGACTCTGGCTACCTTACCGAATCGTTTTACTACGGCCTGCTGATTGGTATCCACCAGATAAATTCCCGTAAGCATCCAAATTACGATGATAACAAGAAGTATCGGAAGAATTAGTGATTTTCTAAATTTAAACTTGGGGAGATTAGGAATGTTAAATTTATACTTATCCATACCCCACGGATCTTTTTCTTCACTCATATAGTACCTCCATAAATTGTAACCGAATCATATAGTAGTATACCAACAAAATCAATCATGGTTTATAATACAACTAATTTAATAGCACTTTTAAAACTGTTGATCTGTTACCTGTTCAGGCAGCTTAATAGATGGAGATAATGGCAATTTTCACTCAAAAATATTGAAGGTTATAAAATTGTTTGGTAAAGTATAAAAAAAAGTTTTATAGTAAAGTATTAATAAAATAAAATCAGAGCTTTGATAATCTCAAATGAAAAGCTCCAAAACTATTGGGAGGTAACGTATGCAGGCTGACGAAGTGAAAAACATCCGAAATGTAGCTTTTATTTCACACGGAGGAGCAGGAAAAACAAGTTTAATAGAAGCAATCCTGTTTAATGCAAAAGCCACCAAAAGAATCGGCAGTGTAGATAACGGAACAAGCATAATGGATTTTGACCCAGTGGAGATAAACAGGAAAATTACTATAAATCCCAAATTATGCACAGTTGAATGGAGTAAACATCTGCTTAATCTTGTTGATACTCCCGGATACGGTAATTTCCTCCATGAAACAAAATCTGCCCTTTCAGCGGTGGGAGGAGCCGTTGTTATCGCCAGTGCAATAAGCGGTATTAAAGCTGAAACAGAGCGTGTCTGGAATTTTGCAGATGATTTCGATCTTGCCAAGATAATTTTTGTCAATAAAATGGATAAAGAAAGAGCGGATTTTTACCGCACATTGGGTGATATCGAACAATCTTTCGGAATAACACCTATTCCTCTTTACCTGCCAATTGGAAAGGAAGAATCTTTTCGGGGCATTGTAGATCTTATAAAGCAGAAAGCTTATGAATACCCGAGTGAACCGACCGCAGAATTTAAAGAAGTAGATATCCCGGCCGAAATGAAGGAAGCTGTGGAAAATCAAAGAAATAAGCTGCTGGAAGCTATCAGTGAAACGGACGATGAACTGATTGAAAAATACCTTGAAGGTGAGGAGTTTTCCGAGGAAGAAATATTAAAAGGAATACGTGAGGCTACAATAGCCAAAAGATTTATACCGGTTATCTGCGGCTCTGCAGTTAAAAATGTGGGAAGCAAATTTCTGCTGGAATCAATAATAAACTTTATGCCCTCACCACTGGAAAGAGAACAAAAGGTGGCCAAAAGACAGAAAACCGGTGAGGAAGTAATGCTGGATCCGGAAAATAAAGATTTCGTTGCTTACGTTTTCAAAACCTTTATAGACCCTTTTTCCGGCAAATTGTCTATTTTCAGAGTCTATTCAGGCGAAATAACCAACGACACGGATATATACAACGCAAGTAAGGATGAAACCGAAAAAATCACTCAACTTTACCTGCTTCAGGGTAAGAGTTTCGTAAAGACGGATAAAGTGGTGGCCGGACAGATTGCAATGGTGAATAAACTGAAATTTACGGAAACTTTCGATACACTTTGTTCCAATAAGAAAGAGAGTTGCATTATTGATCCAGTGCAACTTCCTGAGCCCGTTCTGTCCTTTTCCCTTGTGCCAAAATCCAAAGAAGATGAAGAAAAAGTCAGTACAGGCTTACACAGATTGATGGAAGAGGATTTGGGCATCAGAGTAACCAGAGACGAACAAACCGGGGAACTGATTCTAAGCGGTATGGGACAGATGCATATTGAAGTTGTAACTGAGAAGCTTAAGAAAAAATTTAACGTAGATGTGGACTTGAAAACGCCCAAAGTCCCCTACAAAGAAACCATAAAAATAAGTGCCAAAGGACAGGGGAAATATAAAAAACAATCCGGGGGACGCGGACAGTACGGTGATGTCTGGATTGAAATGGAACCCAATGAAAGGGGCGGAGGCGTTGAATTTATTGATAAAATTGTTGGCGGTGCTATTCCTAAAGGCTATATCCCGGCTGTTGAAAAGGGTGTCAGAGAAGCAGCGCTGGAAGGTGTACTGGCAGGATACCCTCTTATCGATTTTAAGGTCACTTTATTCGACGGCTCATATCATTCCGTGGACTCATCAGAAATGGCTTTTAAAATTGCGGCTTCAATGGCATTTAAAAAGGTTGCAATGGATGCCAAACCGGTGCTTCTGGAACCTATTGTAAATATGGATATTTTTGTTCCGGAAGAAACTGTGGGTACAGTAATAGGTGATCTTAACTCCCGACGGGGCCGTGTCCAGAATGTTGAACCTCAGACAACAGGTCAGCACATCACAGCTCAGGTGCCCATGGGTGAAATATTAAAATATGCTCCGGACCTGCGAAGCATGACCGGCGGCAGGGGAATGTTCACAATTGAATTTTCTCATTACGAAGAGGCACCGTCACACTTGGTAGAAAAAGTTAAGGAACAGTCAGAGATTGAACAGCAATAAATTTAAAAGCCTCTGCATAAAATTCTTTATTGCAGAGGCTTTATAATAAATATGATTGATATAAATCTACTTAAATATTTTGATAAAAGTTTTTCTGAAATTTACAAAATTGAGAATGAGACGGAAGTTTCAGATAAAATAACTCTGCTCAAAAAGTTTTTTATTATTTTATCAACGAACAGGAATATTTATCTGCCGGTATTGCTGTTTCTGCTGATTATATTTGTATTCAGCCTTTATAACCTATGGACAACAATGTCCACGATGGATAACAAAGTTCAGACAAAAAACAAAACAAACATAGTAAGGAAAAGTCCAGCGGTTAAAAAAAATATTGAAAAAAAAGAAGTTATACCGGTTACCATTGATAATGACAGCCGGGAAATGAATGATAAAGAACAAAAATCTGTTAAAACAGATGCCGCAAAAACAGTTGGACAACAAACATCGGCAAAAAAATCCGGTTCTTCAAAAAATAGCATAAAGGCAGACATGCCTTCATCCACAATCAAACCGACAAAAAATAAAAAAGAACAGCAAAACACAAAATCTTATGTTATTATAATAAAAGGACTGGATAAAAGTAGAATAGATAAAATCCGGAAATTGAGTGAAAATTACGGAGTGAAAATATCGAAAACTTTGCACTCAGAAACTGAAAAGGCATTATGGCACGTGTATATACCTGATGTGCATTCTGATATACAGATAGGCGATATCAGAGTTAAAAAACTTACAACATTTGCAGATAAAGACAATGCAGTAAATTTTGCCGAAAAGAGAGAAGGCAAATTTTTTATAAAAAAAGAAAATGTTATTTATAAAGAATATAATGTTAAAATTGAAGGTTTTGAAAATATAAAAAAAGCTAAATTGTTTGCAGAAGATATAAAATAGATATATAGATTAAAAACATATAATTTCGGCTGTTTTTAAAAGTGTAATCATTAAGTAAAGATTTGTATATTTAATTAGTACTGATTAATGAAAACTATTGACGATAAAGAAATATTTGGATAAAATTAAAATAACCAGGGGGTGTATTATGACAAAAGCAGATATAGTGGAAAACATTTATGAATCATTGGGTATAACGAAAAAAGACATATCTGATGTTGTGGACAGTGTTTTTGAAATCATGAAAGATGAAATTCTGGACAAAAACAACGTTAAGATTTCCGGTTTCGGAAATTTTGATGTCAAAGTAAGAGGCAGGAGAATCGGACGAAATCCTAAAACAGGCGTCGAAACAGTTATTGAGCCAAGAACAGTTGTTGTTTTCAGACCCAGTCAGATATTTAAAGAAGAGGTAAATGCATAAAGCCAAGCTTTATTATAAAATTGGCGAAGTTTGCGAAATCACCGGTCTGAAACCATCCATAATTCGTTTTTGGGAAAGGGAATTCAGACAGCTTAAACCAGTCAAATTCGGTTCAAATCACAGGTATTACACCAAAGACCACCTTAAGATTTTGCAGCAGATAAAAGAACTGCTTTATACTGAAAAAATGACAATCGATGGAGCCAAGAGAAAACTTGAAGAGGATAATGTCCGTTCAGCAAAGCAGCCCCCTGCAGAAGACAATATTATCCATGAAGTCAGATCTGAATTGAAAAAAATACTTGATATTCTGAAACACTGACCGGTAAACTAAGTGCTAAGTATTAAGCATTAAGTACTAAGTTAAAAATATCTTAAAAACTAGAGCACGTTATTTATAGGTCTTTTTATTGTACCTGGCGTATAATTGTCCGCAAGCGCCTTCAATATCGCTTCCCAGACTCTTCCTTATAAAAGCGGAAAAACCTTTATCCTGCAAAACTTTCTGAAATGCCAGAACATTTTTTTCTGCAGCAGAATCAAAGCCTATATCAGAATCATTGTACACAATAAGGTTTATTTTAACCGGCATACCCCTTAACATTTCAGCCAGATATTTGGCATCTTTTTGAGTATCGTTTATATCTTTTAACATTACATATTCAATAGTTATGCGCTTTCTTTTCTGCACAGGAAGGTTTTTTAAGGTGGCAATCAAAGACTTGACAGGATATTTTTTGCTGACCGGCATATATTTTTGCCGCATTTCGTTGTCCGTAAAATTCAGTGAAACAGCAAGATTTACTGGAGAATCCAGCTCTTCATACATTTTATTCAGTTCATCAGTCATTCCGCATGTTGAAACAGTTACTTTTCTGTGAGAAAAATTAAGACCGCTTTCATCAAGTATTATCCTTATAGCTTCATTGAGATTTTCAAGATTATCAAGCGGCTCCCCCATTCCCATAAATACAATATTTGAAAGCTTTTCATCTTTTTCAGAAAGTATTTTGTTCATAATAATTATCTGTCTTACAATCTCTCCTATTTTCAAATTTCTTATGAGCCCTATTTTTGCGGTACTGCAAAAGGAGCACCCCATCCTGCATCCAACCTGCGTGGATACACATCCGGTAAGTCTTTCACCATCCTTCAGAATGACAGTCTCAATCCGGTTTTTATCTTCAAGCTCCAAAAGCAGTTTTGTTGATCCGTCTTTTTTCGATTGTTTTTTTTCAATAACCCCTATATTCCGGAAGCCGTATTGTTCTTCAAGCTTTTGGCGAAGTTGTCTTGACAGATCAGTCATTTCATGAAAATCAAAAACACCCTTGGAATACATCCACTTGTAGAGCTGTCTCCCTCTGAAAGGTTTTTCTCCCAGGGCATTCATCTCATATTCAAGTTCCTGTTTGCTGAAATCATCCAGATATATCATAATTCACTAACCACCACTCTGTTTTTTCCCATCTTCTTGGCTTCATACATAGCATCGTCACTCTTTTTATAGATGCTGTCGTAATCAGCATCTTCAAAATTTTTAACTGCAAGCACTCCGGCTGATATTGTAAGATTTATCTTTGAGGATTCAAACCTAAAGGTTTTTGCTGCAACTTCTCTTCTGATTTTCTCCGCCAGAAATTGACCGCCATCTCCCTCTGTTTCCGGAAGCAGAATTCCAAACTCTTCGCCGCCCAGTCTTGCAAAAATATCCGAATCTCTTATAAGGGATTGTATGTGAGAAGTAAGTGAAACCAAAATGTAATCCCCGGCACTATGGCCATACTTATCATTAATATCCTTAAAATTGTCAATATCGAAAAAAATCACAACAAAGCTTTCCATATGCCTTTTACTTCTGTGAAGCTCTTTCTTTACCGTTTCATCAAAAAATCTGCGGTTATAAACTTCTGTCAAATAATCTGTAATATACTTTCTCTGTTGCTTTAAGAGTGAGGAGATATAAAAAACAACTGCTTTTATCTGGGTTTGCAATGCATCCGCCAGTGCTTTGATGTTTTCAGTGACTGCTGACTTTTTAATACCTATTACAGCAAATATAGTTTCATCAGTTAAAATGTTCTTTGATACAAAAAAATCCAGATCTGAAGTATCCGTAAGTTTACCTTTTATGTTAAACTCGTTTCTTAAAGTTAATTTTCCTTTGGCCAATTTATGCTCGGATATTATTTCTTTTACAATGCCATTTGACAGGCTGTTATTTGGGGATACGAAATATTCTGTTTTTTCCTCCCTGACTCTGCCTATTACAAACAATTCCGGCAGCAAAACGATATCCACAACTTCTATAATTTTTAAAAAACACTGATCCAGATTTCTTACACCTTTGAGAATCATGTCATAGAAATATTTGTTTAAAAACAGCTCCTCCATATTGGCTATAAGATTTTGAAAAACATCGGATTCATCATATTTGACAGGTACCAGAAATTCTTCTGTAAAACTGTTCAGAACTTTAGGTAAATCACTTTCCGGCACACTGACCAATTCCGGCAGGAAATAATAATTTTCTGAAATAACAATCAAAGGCGGTTTTGATGAACATATTTCTTTGACAAAAATCGAAATAAAAAATTTATTATTAAACAGAAATTTTTCAGAGATAAATACGGCATTATAATCTTTTGCAATTAATTTGCTGTAAGCCTCATAATTATTCAAAGCAAAATCACAGGAGAAATCTTTAAATAATTGTTGAAGGTATTCTTTATCATGAAAACACAAAAGGAAGGTTTTATTCATATATTAATGCTCTTAAACTTGTGTATATTATGCTTTATCGTAACTATTCCCTTGGGAGCTTTATAATAAAATTAGTTCCTTTATCATCAGAAGTAAAGTCGAGAATTCCATTGTGTCTTTCCACAATCTGTTTCACCATCGTTAATCCAAGTCCCGTTGATTTATCTTTGGACTTTGTGGTAAAAAAGGGCTCAAAAATCCTATTTTGAACCTTTTCTTTTATTCCCTGACCGTTATCTGCAACTTCAAAAACTATATAACCATCATCTTCATATGTCTTAATAGTGATTTTGGGATTTTCAATCTCCGAGACGGCGTGATTTGCATTTATAAGTAAATTCAAAACAACCTGCTCTATTTGAGATTTTATACCGTTGAAAACAGGAATATCATCCTGCATATCAAAATTTATGTTAACATTGCCGCGCCTGATTTCATATTCACTGAAACTCATAACCTCTTTAACAATATTGTTGATATTTATAGGATAGGTTTTTTCTCTGGAAGGTTTTGCAAAACCCAAAAGACTATTCGTCAATTTCTCTATAGATTGAAATCCCGAGTCGATTTTCTCAACTACATCTTTTAATGTTTCATCACTTATTTTCATTTTCAAAACTTCCAGATAGGTCTTAATAGCTGTCAAAGGATTATTAATTTCATGTATTATCCCTGATGTGATCACTCCCAAACCCGCCATTTTATCCACTTGGTCCATCGTGTTAAAATTTTGCACATCCCCGCTCACTTCTCTTAGAGAAATTAAGATTTCATTATCATCCGTAAGATCAAAATTCCCCAGAAAAAAACTGCTTGTTCCTCTCAAAGATTCAAGCTCTATATCGATGTTTGCCAGTTTTTCATTTTCTTCCAGTCTTCTTTTTATCTCTTCAGCATTCATGTCAACACAGCTGAATAACTCAAAAAAATTCATGCCGGATATATAACGCTTTCTGAACACTTCCTTTTCGATAGCACTGCTGTTGTAATAAGTAATATTAAAATTTCTGTCTGTAATTATAATAACATCCGATAGTTTAGACAGAATGCCTGAAAATTTATTTTCATACTCCCTTAGTTGTTTATTAAGGTCATGTACCTGACGTGCTTTGTTTTCGAGAGTTTTTGACATTTGTTCAGATAAAGGCTGTGTATCCGGGTTTTCCTGACGTGCTTCTATAAATTTTTTGATTTCTCTGCCAAAAGAAACAGGGTCAACCGGTTTTGAATAATATGCTATGCATCCGGACATCTTTGAAATAATCTCATAGTTACCCGAATAATCCGCAGTAAGAGCAATCACGGGAATATTCTTATAAGCCTCTTTAGATTTCAACCATGAGGTTACTTCATATCCCATAAGATTGGGAAGATCTATATCCATAATGATTAAATGAGGTTTATAACTATCAACTTTGTCTATAACATCCAAACCGTCGACCGCATTTTTCACATCGAAGCCGTTTTTATTAAGAACAAACTCCACAAGTTTGTAATTCTCAAAATTGTCTTCTGCATAAAGAATTCTGTACATCAATGCACCCTTTTATTCGTAAAGATAAAATTGCAAACAAGCATTTGTAATAATCTTCTTTTTCATTAATGTTTCTTCTCAACCTATACCTTTGCTTAAACTTCACATTTAAATATAACATAAAAACGGCTGATTAAACTTGAAAAATTCAAATATCCTCGCAAAATTACGCATTTAAAAGTGTAAATCATGATGCGTAATGAGATAAGTAAATAAGGTCGTTAGAGGTAGTTGAAGTAGTTAATCTAAAATCAGACAACCTCTCTGCTTCCCGGTTTTGTCAAAGGGAGACCTTCTTTGCACAAAGGACACTTTTCCGGCTTGTATGTGTTGACTTCCACAGCGATTAACGGAATAAAAGGAACGCCAAAATCCACACCTCCGCCGCTTCTGTCGATCAAAGAAGTAACACCTATGACTTTTGCACCGGTATCTTCAACAACTTTCATGCACTCCTTTGTAGATTTTCCGGTCGTAACAACATCTTCAGCCAAAAGTACTGTTTCACCCTCCTGCAAAGAAAAACCTCTTCTGAAACTCATTTCTCCATCTGTCCTTTCAGTAAAAACAGAGCGTTTTTTCAATAATCTTGCCAGCTCATATCCAAACCTTATTCCGCCGATCGCCGGGCTGACAATTGTTGTAAAATTCATATGATAAACCTTTTTAACCAGTTCTCCTATTATACTTTCGGCAATAACGGGGTACTGCATGACAAGCGCTGATTGCAGATACATATCACTGTGCAGTCCGGATGAAAGCAGGAAATGTCCTTTTAGCAGTGCATTGTGTTTTTTGTAAATCTCGATTATTTCCTTGTCAGTCATTTAGTTCCTCCAATATTTTTTCTGCAGCTTCATAAGGTTTGCTGCTTGCAGTAATCGGTCTTCCTATAACTATATAGTCACAGCCAATTTTCTTTGCTTCAGAAGGTGTTACAACACGCTGCTGATCATTTTTCACCGCCCAGGTTGGCCTGATGCCGGGTGTTACCGCCAAAAAACTTTGTCCCAAAGTGTTTTTAATGGCCGAAACCTCTCTGGCTGAAGCGACAACGCCGTCAAATCCGCTTTCCCGGGTTATTTTTGCCAGATCAACCACGTATTCCAGCGTATTTTTTGCATTAATTTTATACTCTTTCAAATGATTATCACTTAATGATGTTAAAAGGGTTACTGCTATCAGATAAGGCTTTTGTAAATTATGTTTGCTGCAATAATGCTCTATTTCAGAACTAACGGTACTCATCATCTGACTGCCCCCCTGGGCGTGGACATTGAGCATGTCAATATCATATTTAAGGCATACAATGCTTGCTGAAGCAACGGTGTTGGGTATATCATGAAATTTGAGATCGAGAAATACTTTCTTTCCGTTAGACTTTAGAAAATCTATCAGTTTTTCTCCACAGCTAATAAACGATTCCAGACCCACTTTATAAAAATCCACTGTATCGGACAGATCTGTTACAAGATCTGCAGCTTTTGAAAATTCCGGGAAATCAAGCGCAACAATAATATTGGTGTCCAAATCGTTCTCCTTTTTTACTTTTTTATATGCAGCTTTGGGTACTACAAAACAATCATTGAAAAACAAAACTACAATGAGAATATACTAAGATGTTAAAGTAGCAAATTTTCACATTAGTTTTCAAGAACTTTTATGCTGGCAACCCTTCAAAATTTACAAATTTATAATTTTGGCGATACTTTTAGCACCAGTCTGAAAGACTGGTAAACCCGTCCGCCGACAGCCGAGATATGTGGAACATATCAACCAATAGGAGAGCTTTGAATAATGTGTTTTTACAAGTTTTCGGAAGTGGGACTTCAGTACCGCAAGCCTGTAAACATTGAATTACAAAAAAAAGATTTGCCTGGCTGAAGCCGCGCTTCCTGAATTATTCAAAACTCTCCTATTGGCATAGTTTTTAAAGAAATGAGAAGTTGCCAGTTGTATGCAATCAAACCAAATTTAGAAATGCAAAAATTTCAAAAAAAATCCGCCAAAACGGCGGATTTAATCTATTCTGAAAAAGTTCTGAGAATTCTGCTTCTGGTGGGGTGTCTCAGCTTCCTGAGGGCTTTGGCTTCAATCTGTCTGATACGCTCTCTGGTTACATTAAACTTTTTCCCCACTTCTTCCAGAGTATGGTCTGAAGCGCAGTCTATCCCGAATCTCAGTCTCAGCACACTGGCTTCCCTCGGTGAAAGGGTGTCCAGAATATGCTGGGTATGTTCCTGCAATTTTAAATAGGTAACTTCGTCTGTGGGATTCAGAGCCTTCTTGTCCTCTATAAAATCCCCCAGGTTACTGTCTTCATCCTCGCCTATCGGTGTCTCAAGAGAAACGGGTTCTTTGGCTATTTTGAGAACTTTTTTCACTTTTTCTACAGGAATATCCATCTTTTCGGAAATTTCATCAGGTGTTGGCTCTCTTCCTCTTTCAACCTGTAATTGCCGGGACATTTTTATCATCTTGTTTATCGTTTCTATCATATGTACAGGAATTCTTATTGTTTTAGCCTGGTCGGCAATCGCACGTGTTATAGCCTGTCTTATCCACCATGTGGCATAAGTTGAAAACTTATAACCTCTCTGATACTCAAATTTCTCAACGGCTTTCATAAGCCCGATATTGCCCTCCTGGATAAGATCCAGAAACTGCAGACCACGGTTGGTATATTTTTTAGCAATACTCACCACCAGTCTCAGATTGGCTTCAATAAGCTTTGATTTTGCCAGTTCCGTTTCATATTCACCTTCGAGAAGACTTTCATACACCAGTTGCATTTCACTCTTGTCCAGACCGACTTTATGATATTGATTACAAATTTTATCATATGCATTGGTGAATTTTTTACTGAGCATATTTCTGTCTTTTGCAGGAAGGCCTGTACTCTCTATCTTTTCATTTACCAACACCATGTCACGCTCAGGATCGTAATGAAGTTCGGAAGTATCCAGTTTTATAATTTTAAATATTTTGCCCAGATCCTCCTCGGCATTGGAAATATCTTCATACATTTTTTTGATGTTCTGAGCTATTTTGCAGATACTGTTATAATTGACCTTTATCTCCAAAAGCTTTTCTGCAATATCGGAAACAGAATCCTGAATCTGCTGTTTATAAGTGAGGATATTGTCTATGCTCATATTGCTCTGTTTTATCTTTTTAGTCAGTGCGATATTTTCTTTAAGCTGAACTACAATATCTTCCAAAACACCCAGGAAATCCTCTTTTATTTTGGTTTCCCTTTCATCTTTTAATACCTTGATTTCTTCTTCATCCAGCTCTTCATAATCGACGATTTCATCAGATTCAGTGTCCAGGTCATCATCCACATCGATAATGTCCTTTATTTTCATTTCGCCCATTTTTATATTTTCAGCTATTTCCATTATTTGCTTGGCCGTTGTGGGAAATGAAAGCACACTTTTAATAACCTTTCTCTGCCCCTCTTCTATTTCTTTGGCCACATCTATTTCTTCTTCCCTGCTTAAAAGCGGTATGTTACCCATTTCGCGCAGGTAAAGCCTCACAGGGTCATCAGTACTGATAGCAGTTTCAACACTAACTTCTTCCTCGCCGCTTTCAGAGCTTTCCTCTTCAATATTGCTGTGAGACAGCAAAGAGTTCTTTTTGTTGTTATTGTCAAGAACATCGATTTTTAACTGTGCAAGAAGCATCAGAACATCATCGATGAGCTCCGTAGAAATTATATCTTCGGACAAAAGCTCGTTAATCTCATCAAATGTAACAAAGCCTTTCTCTTTGCCCATTGAAATGAGTTGTTTAACTTCGGGTATTTTTATTTTCTTAGGCATAGACGTTTAAACCTCCAAAACTGACGATCTGAGTTCTTTAATTTCGCTTAATATTCTATTAAGCTTTTCAAGTATTTCTTCAGATTTAACAGGATCATTTTTGAACTGACTAAGTTCATTGATTTTAATTTTTTTCATCCTTTCCAGATAATTAAATCTTAACTTATTTTTGTTTTTGAGAGCCACGGCGTAAGGATCTTCATCCCCAAAGTCCGTGATTAAGATGTTCGAGGCAATCTCCCCTATCTCTTCATCATTGAGCAGAACATGCATAATATCACCATTTTGCAAAACATCAATAATTTTTTTATAAATTTTTCTAAAATTTTCATCACTGAAATATTCCTCATTCATATCTGCCAGTAAAGAATCGATAACATCCTCTGAAAGACTGAATAAAGCGGCGAGAAAATTTTCCTCACAAAAATAATTTAATTTACCCCCCTTTTTTTCAATTGTATTAAATGTATTCTTATGGGAAGAAAATTCAATATCTTTGCGCAAAGTTTCTTCATTTAAACCAAAAATCTTCGCTGTCTGTGCAAAATACTCATCTTTTAAATACGGATTTTTAACCTTAATCAGAAGTGATTTAATCCGTTCTATGATTTTGAGCTTTTTTTGATAGGAGTCTGCATATTTTGACAAGTTGTTTATATAAGTGACAAATAAATCCTTTCTACTCTTAACTCTTTCGATAAAAGCAGAGGCACCTTTGTTTCTTATCAGAGAGTCAGGGTCGTCATCCGCGGGGAGAAAAACAACCTGTGGGAAAAAATTTATATCTATAAATGTTTCCAGTGACCTGTAAGCTGCTTTTTTGCCTGCAATATCTCCATCAAACACGAGTATGACATCATCGCAGTAACGTTTGAGAAGTGCTGCCTGCTCTTTAGTAAAAGAGGTTCCCATAGGGGAAACGGTATTTTTAATACCTGCCTGACTGCACCGCATAACGTCAACATAACCTTCAACAACAATCCCCGTTTTTTCCTTTTTCATTTCCGTTTTAGCACCATCCATGTTGTAAAGAAATTTACGCTTTTCAAAAACATCTGTGGTTGGTGAATTTATGTATTTCGGTTTTACATCATCCTTGAGTGCCCGTCCGCTGAATGCAATAACATTCCCCATCGTATCTTTAATGGGGAAACTCAGTCTGCCTGCAAACTTAAAATTCAGCCGGGAAGAATATTCGTAAAAGAGCCCTGTGGCAACAAGTGAGTTTTTGGAATATCTTTTTCTTAAAAACGAGATGTCAAAATTTTCCGGGAAAAAACCGATATCAAACTCATCCAGAATCTGCCTGTCAAAACCCCTTTTCAGCATATACTCCAAAGCATGCTTTCCGATATTGCCGAACAAATCCTGCTTAGAACGGATAAGAAGCTCTTTATGAATTTCAAGTATCTCATTGTAATGTCTCGGGCGCTCACGCTGCTCAAATACGATATTGTAACGCTCACACAGCATTTTCATTGCATCTACGAAATCCAGATTATGGTACTTCATTGCAAACCCAACGACATTTCCGGCAGCACCGCATCCGAAACAGTGATAAAGCTTTTTCTCAGGAGTTACAGAGAAAGAAGGGGTTCTTTCATCGTGAAAAGGGCATAACCCTTTAAAGCTGTTGCCCGTTTTCTTTAAATCGACATATTGGGAAATATACTCAGCTATATCCACCCTTTCCAAAATTTCTTCAAGCAAACCTTCCGATCTTGTCATAAGGGTGTATTAGCCTCCAGAATATCCAGAAAATCACCACTTTTGTAAAAAGGAGCAAATCCTGCATTTTCAATAATGTGAAAAGAACAGCCGTTAAACATTTCTGCAAAATACAGATGATATTTAAAAGGCACAATCCGGTCAGAATCTCCGATAAAAACATATGTATTTGTGAACCAGCGATTTTTATCAGGGTATACAACTCTGCCACGATTTTTGGCTATATCCCTTTCAGGATCAATATATTTATCTTCCAGTATACCTGCTTTTTTTTGATACGTCGCTTCAATGTCGCCGGATTTCTCATTACTGTTATAAACAAAATAGTCGTAATCAAGATAAGGTGAAATTAAAATTTTAATATTATTCAAATTAACACTGTTCATAGCTTCCAG
>Ga0079289_100138_pt1 | contig 17047 bp, 11 predicted proteins | sample Wag42014_10_20_FD_76336 | JGI IMG/M metagenome (GOLD analysis project Ga0079289, IMG submission 76336) | Deep subsurface shale carbon reservoir microbial communities from Ohio, USA - Utica-2 Time Series 2014_10_20 ...
CAGGTGCCTGGATGTTTAAAAACAAAAAAGAAGCGCCTGTCTTAGGAGCAATAGCATCAGGTATACTTGCATTTAGCTTTATTCAGGAAAAACAGCCTCTGCTTCACTTTCTAAGTAATTTCACTCTGCATGTTTCTTTTGGTTTTATCGAAATATTCATTATTCTTTTCATTGTTATAAAAATCAAACATTATACACAAGCTGCGTTTTTACTTTTCAGTATGTGTCTGGGTATTTTTCTCGGTCAATTAATAACAATAACTTTAAACCAGGAAATTTTGCTTAGTATAGGGATTGTTGCAGGAAATATCGTCATGATTATTACCCTTTTTATTCTATTTTTTTCCAAACCTATTGCTGAGGAAAAAATCCTTCCTTCAAATAAAGCAGAGCCTAATGTTACTGACAATGCAACAATTATTGGATTGCAATATGTCGATCGGGATATTTTAAATCGGGCTTATTACCGGCTCTCTGAAAAGGAATACCAGGTTTTACTTTATACTTTAAATAAAAATACGATAAAAAAAATCTCAAGTGTACTGCAAATCTCTGAATCAACAGTCAAAACCTATCTCAGTAGAATTTATGAGAAATTTAACATAACAAGCAAAAAGCAGCTCATAGATTTATTCTTAAAAAAGTAATTTGAAAAACTCAGAATTATTTTAATTTTTTTCCACGGACAGAATTTCTTTTAGGAAAAAGCAACCAAAAGGAGAAAAAATATAATAGTCAATAAGGCGGCTACTAAGCCGCCTTATTATAAAAAAGCTAAATAGTTCCCGTCCGAAAACCCATGGTTTTTACTTGTTTATATGATTTTTATGGTGTTGTATGATGTCATATGTTCATTTAAGTGTAAATCTTAACTTAACACACCCCGACTATGCAAATTTTTCTAAAAATGAACGTACTTTTCCCATATTTTTAAATGTAGTATTTTAATCACATATGGCTATTCCGTTAGCTTTCTGGAAAGTAAGACCAAATTATAAGTTACTACAGCAGACATAACATAACTCTGAAATCCGTCCCAACCTCTCCAGTTGCAGCGATTTAATCCAAAAACACGTTTCAGAAAAGAAATGTTGCCCTCTATGCCAGCTCTGAATTTGATAAGCTGTGTATATACCCAGTTGCTTTTACACATATCTATTACCTTTAAACCACATCTTTTGTGAAATGCTATATCCTTTATGCCATGGTTTTTAGCTTCTTTAAGATTATCCAAAGATGCAAACCCGCCATCTGCAGCTATTTGACGGGGAGAACGTTTATACACATCAATGACCTCTTCCAATGCAGGCAACAGTAATGTTGAATCAGCAGGATTACCACGCAAAATATCTACCCCTAAAACCATGCCGGAACTACCCGTTACAAAATTAACTTTATGACCAAAAACTGTCTCCCTGCCACCTTTGCGGATTATATCCGTATGTGGCTCATGCAAACTGGTTACTTTTTCTTCTGGCTTTACATTCTCACCAAGAATGACCCTTCTATAACTCTGAGAAATAATTCCCGCCAATTGTTGACAGAGTGTATGAATAGATGATTGCCAATATTCTGACATTTCAGACTGTAGTGCTATATGCAGGTAACCAAGAGTCTTGCCAGCATAATCAAGTAATTGTTTATAATAACCTTCTCGCTCCTTTTTCCTTTTGCAATTACGGATATGATTGAAAAGTTTTTTTGATTTGCGTTTATGATTGATATATTTATTACCGGAAGCTTTCAACAACTTTACACCTTTGCATATGGCGGTATAAAGTAAATGGCTGTCCGTAGGAGATATAATGTTTGTCTCTACTGCTGTGGTATCAATACGGACTTTTCTCCCTTTTTCAACCTTCTTTGCAACTGCTATATCAAGAATTTTATGGTTCAGATATCTCCAGATATCCTCTGTTAACTGGGAAATATTTGCCTGAAGCGTTGAACTCTTCGGAGTGAAGTTCATAGGCAAACGGGCAAAGGCACGGAATGTATCTGAATCTAACAAGTGAAACGCAAGAGCTTTATACGGAAGCTGCCAGTAATGTTTCAGTATCGCACAGCGTACTGTTGATTCTATGCTCATTCCTGTGCGGCCTAATCGGACTTCTTCAGGTTTGCCTATTAAATGTGCAATATCACTGTAAATGCCCTCTATACTGTCAAGAAGATCAGAAATTTGTTGAAATTCCTTTGCGATGTTGTGTGATGAAAAAAAATGTTCTATAGTTGGTTCTGAGGTGATTTTTTTACCCATTTAAACCTCCGGTTTTTTGGGGATCTCTTTGGTATCAGTTGTTTGCAGACTTGTTATACCATACCCCGCCGGAGGTTTAAACCTTTAATTTTAACTTTTTATATCTTTACTAGTAATTTAGAATTTTCGGATGGGAACTAAATAAGGTTATTTGCTTTCAACCAGTCACTTACCGCTTCTTTTATATCCTTGTGCTCTATATCAACAAGAGCATTAAGTTTCTGAATTTCTTTTGTTGTAAGTTTTTCGGTTAAGGGTTTCAAAACATCTCTTATCTCGGGATACTTTTCCAAAACCTCTTTTCTTACAACAGGCGCAGGATTGTAAACAGGGAAAAAGTTCTTGTTATCAACAAGATTAACAAAACCGAAAGATGAAATTCTGCCGTCAGTTGAAAAGCCCATTGCAGAAGACACCTCTTTTTCCTTGAGCGCCATATAAGTCAAGCCTATGCTCATAAGTTTAATATCGTTTCTTCCCACACGAAAATCATAAGTTTTCATAAGCTTTTTAAACCCATCTGGACGCTGGTAGAATTCAGAATCGATGCCAAAATTAATTTCTCCCGGATTTTCTTTAATGTATTTTGCAAGATCCGATATCGTTTTGATATTTTTTGATTTAGCGTCTTCTTTGCGCATCATGAGAGTGTAGGTATTGTTAAAATTCAAAGGTTCCAGCCACACAAGCCCTTTTTTGGCATCAGCTTCTTTTACCCAGTTGTAGCACTTATCCGGATTCGTCATTATTTCAGTGTCTTTCTTCTTATAAAAAACTGTATACGCTGTCCCTGTATATTCGTAATACAAGTCTATCTGTCCGTTTACCAGAGATTTTCTGGCGACTACAGAGCCCACTCCCGTTTTGGATTCCACTTTAAAGCCTGCATCTTCCAGCAGTTGTTTTGCCATTTCAGCCAGAATATACTGTTCGGTGTAATTTTTACCGCCAACTACCACTTTTTTTGCAGCCATTGCAGGTGCACTGATAAAAACACATAACATTGCTGTTACCAAAAAAGCCTTCATTAAATTTTTCATCTATTACCTCCTTTTAGTTTGTTTTGGACGAAGTTCTGAGTCCTTTGGGGACAAGTATAAAACTTGCCAGTTCGCATAAAAAATCACCGAAAAGTGCCAAAAGTGTTGTGGGAATGGCTCCCGCCAGAAGCATCTTAGTATCCATAAGGCTTATCCCTGTAAAAATGAGCTCCCCAAGGCCTCCGGCTCCTATTAAATAACCAAGAGCAACCGTCCCTATATTGATAACCAAAGCCACCCTGAATCCTGTAATTATAACTGACATAGAATAAGGAATTTCGATTTCGAAAAGAATTCTCATGTTACTAAAACCAGTACCTTTTGCCGCATCTTTAATTTCCGGCGGAACAGACAGAATTCCCGCAAGAGTATTTCTTGCTATAGGAAGTACAGAGTAAATATACAATGCAAAAACAGCTGGTTTAAAACCTATACCGAGAACACTCAGAGAAAGTGCAAGCACAGCCAGAGAGGGTATTGTCTGTCCCAACCCTACAATATACATAACAATCCCCGAATATTTGGAAAATTTCGGCCTTGTTAAAATAATGCCTACAACTACCCCTGTTATTGTGGCCAAAAACATACTTACAGCCACCATAACAATATGCTGTTTCAAAAGTCTCAAAATATAAGGATACTCATATGGATCGGTTATATAATCAAAGAAACCGATTTTTTCCAAATAAACACCTGTTAAAACAAAGAGAACAAAAAGAAAAAATGTTTTCAGTTTTCCTAAGAAATTTATTATCATTTTTCAAGCTTCCTTCCCAAAATAACACCTTTTGGCGTGCTTATTCGTTCAAGAGCAGCCATAAATGCATCAACGAATATCGCAAGAATAGATACCATGATTGCACCGGTTACCACCATCTCGGTGTAATACCTGTTTATACCCTGGTCAATGAGAACACCGAGACCACCCGCACCTATATATGCAGCAATTGCAGTAATCCCGATAGACATTACAGATGCTGTTCTGACTCCGGCAATTATAACCGGAATTGCAAGGGGAGCTTCAATTTCTTTCAAAAGCCGCCATCTGCTGAGGCCTGTACCTTTTGCTGCATCAACAATAGCCGGATCCACATTTTTTATTGCAACATATGTATTTCTGATTATCGGCAATTGGCTGTATAGTACAAGTGCAATAATCGCAGGTACTTTTCCCAAACCAAGATTAAACGGAGACAAAAGCGGGAGCATTATCCCGAATAAGGCTATTGAAGGTATTGTCATGAAAATATTTGCAGTATTTATTACTTTTTTTGCAAAAACTTCATATCGGGTAATGAAAATCCCTGCCGGAACCCCTATAATAACTGCAAAAACCATAGCTATTGATACAATAAAAATGTGTTCCCATGTTAGCGAAATAATATTATTGTAATTTTCTAAAATATACTCAAGCAGTTTATTCAATCCTCATCCTCTTTATAAATATTCACAAGCTTATCCTGAATATCTTTATATGAAATAGTTCCTATAAAATCGCCTTTGTCATCAACAACCGGATAAAAAGCACCCTCACTCATAAGCATTAAAGAGAGTACATCTCTTAATGTCTCCATCATTTCAATCTGTCCTGAAAAGGGTTTGGCAAGCTTTTCCACCCTGCCCTTTTCATAATTTAACACCTGTTTATCCACATAACCTATAGGTTTATTATTTTTTAAAACTATAAAAAATCTCTTTTTATTAGCGGTAAGATTATTCAGAGCTTCTTCAGCAGGTATATCTGATTGTATAACAAGTTTACTGTAATCTTTATTGACAATATCTCTTGCACGTATAAGTCCCAAAACTTTCAAAGCTCTGTCAGCACCTACAAAATCCGATACAAAACGGTTTTCCGGCCTGGTAAGCAGATCTATCGGAGTGTCATACTGAAGAAGCTGACCTTCCCTGAATATTGCTATCTTATCCCCCATTTTTATTGCTTCGTGTATATCATGGGAAACAAAAACAATGGTTTTTTTAAGTTTCTCTTGTAGTTTAAGAAAAACATTCTGTATTTGTTCTCTGTTAATAGGATCTATTGCCCCGAAAGGCTCATCCATAAGAAGAATATCAGGATCGGCACCCAAGGCTCGCGCAACACCAACCCTCTGCTGCTGACCACCGGAAAGCTCCACAGGATACCGGTTTCTATATGTGGTAGGATCAAGATTTACCATATCCAGTAGTTCGTCCACACGATCATCAATACGTTTTTTATTCCACCCCAGAAGTTTTGGAACTATACCTACATTTTCCTTTATCGTTTTATTTGGGAAAAGACCTATTTGCTGAATAACATATCCCATACTTTGCCTGAGTTTAACTTCGTTAAACGTCTTTATGTCTTCATTTTTTACCAGAATTTTCCCGGAAGTAAGCTTTTCAAGCCTGTTGGTAAGTCTTAAAAGGGTAGTTTTCCCGCAACCGGAAGGACCCAGCAAAACCACAAGACTCCCTTTGTCAATGTCGAGAGTTACATCCTTAAGAGCAACCACATCTTCATTTTTACCAGTATAAACTTTTCTTACATTTTCATACCTAATCATTAAAATTTCCCTTTTTGTGTATTAATTTTGGAATGTGATTCAAGTTGTAATATTTCACATATGAAAACATAAAACAGAAAAAATTGCAACAGATAATACTCCCGGCGCCCTTTAATGGGGGGCAGGTAAATTAAACTTCCTATTGATCTGCCAAGTGTTTTATACTCTATACGGCGGCTGAACGCTATTTAGTGTTTTAATTACCCTTGTTAATAAATATAACGTTTACAATATTTCAAACTTTAAAAACTTTTTTAATATAACAATAAAACCTTGCATAATCTTCCGAACTTTCTTAGAATCCGCCTCTATTTTGGAAATAATTAATAATTTTAAAGGTTGTTATCATGAATGAATCAAATTCTACAAAGTCCGAAATTAACAGACGAAGGACTTTTGCCATTATATCCCATCCGGATGCCGGGAAGACCACATTGACGGAGAAACTACTGTTGTACGGCGGAGCGCTGGATTTGGCAGGCTCAGTGACCGCCAAGAAAAAACAGAGGGAAACTTCTTCGGACTGGATGGAATTGGAAAAAAAACGGGGCATCTCCGTTTCTTCCACAGTACTGCAGTTTGAATATAAGGGATATCGTTTTAATCTGCTGGATACACCCGGTCACAAAGACTTTTCAGAGGATACATACCGTGTGTTGATGGCGGTGGATGCAGTGGTTATGGTTATTGATGCAGGTAAAGGTATTGAATCTCAAACGTTAAAACTTTTTGAGGTTTGCAGACAGCGCGGAGTTCCTATTTTTACTTTTATGAATAAGATGGACCGGCCGGCCAGATCGCCCCTGGAGTTAATTGATCAGTTGGAGAGCGTATTAAATATTCATGCATATCCTGTAAACTGGCCTTTGGAAAGCGGACCCTTTTTCAAGGGAGTATATGACCGTTTGAAAAGCGAAGTGCATCTGTTTGAAAAAACGCCGGGAGGAGCATACAGGGCGCCGGTGTCTGTCAGAGGTTTATCCGATAATCAGGTTAAAAATGTGATTTCTGAAGATGCATATTCTGAAATTCTGGAAGAACTGGAAATGCTGGACATTGCCCATGAAGAATTTGACCTTGAGTCAGTTCACGAAGGACAGATGACGCCGGTATTTTTCGGCAGTGCCACAAATAATTTTGGCATAGAACTGTTGTTAGAGAGGTTTTTGGAATTCTCTCAACCTCCTGCTCCCCGAAAAGCCGGTGGTGAAACTGTCCCGCTGGAAGGCCCCTTCTTTTCCGGTTTTGTATTTAAAATTCAAACTAACATGAACCCCAAACATCGGGATAGGATGGTTTTTATCAGGGTTTGTTCCGGAAAATTTGAAAGGGATATGATGGTAACCAATTCCCGGACCGGAAGAAATGTCCGTCTTTCCAACACCCATAATCTTTTCGGACAACAGCGGGAAACGCTTGACGAAGCATTTGCCGGAGATGTTATCAGCTGTATAACAAATGCAGATTTGCGCATCGGTGATACATTAAGTACAAAAAAAGGATTGGCATTTAATGAAATTCCACGATTTGCTCCGGAATGTTTCGCTTATCTTGTTAATCATTCCCCTTCTGCTCAAAAAGCATTTCGTAAAGGTCTGGATCATCTTCTGGCTGAGGATATTGTACAGTCTTTCTGGCTGGCAAATGAACAAAGTCCGATTCCTCTGCTGGGAGCAGTTGGAACACTTCAATTTGACGTTTTGCAATACAGAATGAAAAACGAATACGGTGTGGACACAACGCTTGATGTAAAACCGTGGACTGCACTGCGCTGGGTGGATCCTTCTGTCTCAGAAGAAACTGTAAAAAAAGTCATATCATATGATTCTGCCTATGGAGAAGATGACTGCGGCAGAATGGTGATACTATTCAGGAACAACTGGTCACTGCAGTATTTTTCAGAGAAAAACACAGATATTACACTGCACAGCTCACCTGCAACATTGCATGAATAATCTTTTTTCAGTACGCCACTTCACTTTCATCACACTTTACGCACTTGTCCGCTAACGAGCGGATCACGGCATTTAAGGTACTTCCCAAGCTCCGGGTCAAGGCTTCGTCTTTGTAATTTTTTTGGTGATGTATTGAAAGTGAACCCCCAAAATAGCCAGCTCGATAACACTCGGCAGGGCTCTGAATTTAACAAAGATGGTTTTGATAATTATTTTCCAATACAGGATGCTGGATTTAGAAAAAATACCTATACGCCATACGCTTTTCAATAAAGCTTTGAAATCTGACAAAGATAATTTAGCTTTTGCTGTAGGATTAAAATTATGCACAAAAGTGTTAATTCTGGCGTAATAATAACGAGGGGAATAAATATTTTTGACAATCCATTTATACCCTTCAATAAGGTTGTGCCTGCCCATCTTGGGCATAAAATTCAAACTGCCATCCGTATTGTTTCCGGTTCCCTCGACCAGCAATCTTCCTTCAGCTTTAAGTCTGTTCCAGAGTCTTGTCTGAGGAGCTGCCTCCAGTAAGCCGACCATTGCAGTGGCTATCCCCATATTCTGTATAAATTTTACTTGTGATTCAAAAATATTTTCAGGGTCACTGTCAAAGCCGACTATAAATCCACCCATAACCTGCATACCGTGCTGTTGTATATTTTGAACACATTCGGCAACGTTAAATCTTGTATTCTGATTTTTTCCGCATTCTTCCAGACTCTCCGGATTGGGTGTTTCAATGCCAAGAAAGACTTTATTAAAGTTAGCCTTACTCATAAGATTCATTAACTCGAAATCTGCACCCAGATCCACAGATGCTTCGGTAAACAAAGTAAAAGGATAATTGTTTTTCTTTTGCCATTCTATTATATACGGCAGCATCTCTTTGACTCTTTTCTTATTTCCGATAAAATTATCATCCACAATGAACACCCCGGCTTTCCAACCGGCATCGTACAGCGCCTGAAGTTCGGCTACCATTTGATCGGGAGTTTTAGTTCTGGGTTTTCTGCCATTCAAAAGTATTATGTCACAGAATTCACAGTTAAAAGGGCACCCTCTGGAATACTGAACGGACATTGCTGCATATTTTTTCATATTTATAAGAGACCACATTGGGATTGGCGTTTCTCTTATATCAGGGCGCTTATCCGATGTATAAATTTTTTGCAGTTTTCCTGCGGCTAAATCTTCTAAAAAAAGAGGGAGAGTAATTTCCGCCTCATCCAGCACGAAATGATCAACTTCGGGATAAGAGTCAGGTTCAGCATTGAATGCAGGCCCGCCTGCTACGACAATTTTGTCATTTTCCTTGCACTGATGAATGATTTCCTTTGCACTTTCCTTTTGGATAAGCATTCCACTTACAAATACAATATCGGCCCACTCCAAATCATCCTGTTTCAGCTTATCTATATTCATATCAACAAGCTTTTTTTCCCAATCTTCAGGAAGCATAGAGGCAACGGTCAAAAGTCCCAGGGGCGGGAATGCCGCTTTTTTTGAAATAAATTTCAGTGCTTTTTTAAAGCCCCAGAATGTGTCCGGATATTTAGGGTAGACCAAAAGAACTTTCATAAAATACCTCCGAAGAAAATCCCATATACCTCGATATAAGAAACTGTTGTTTCTTGTTTTTTCTATTGGTTTTTATAAGTGAAAAAGGGATTAGTCATACTATAATTCCGGCTCCATAATATTTCAAATTTTATCAAACTCCGATCTTTAGGAAAAAGATAAAAGCAACTATCTATATTTTAAATTATAAATCTTAATATGCATATAAACAAGGGGAAAGATAAATTATGATTGCAAATGATTATATTAAATGTGCTTATTAGCCTGCACACAAATAGACCGGAAAAATTGATAACTCTTAAAATTTAAAAAAAAGAAATAAATTCCTTAGCAGAAGCCATAGAGCAAGTAACAGAACAGGCACTTTTTCGCAAAAATCAAGAATTAGAGGCCAAAAACGAACAGCTGAAAAAAATTTCCACAACCGATTATCTCACTGGCTTACTCAATCGGCGCAAAATAACAGAAAACATACAAAAGGAATACCGGCGTGCCAGAAGGTATAATAATACTTTTTCAATAATTATAATCGATATAGTTGGGTTAAAACAAATATAGTTGATATAGAATAATGTTTGAGGAGTAATAAAAATTTCATTTAAACATATTTTAAAACATGGTAAACAAAACTTATGCATGAAAACGAAATTATTGAAAAAATAAAATACCTGCTCACGAAGTTTCCGGACGGTATAACTTTGACCCATGCGGAAATTTTGACACTTTATCTTCTGCACCTGCACAAAGAGGAAGCGGACGAAAACGATTTTATCGACAAAGAGGTTGTTGATATAGCAATACAGAGGAGTTTCAGCTATCTCAGCAGTTTTGATTGCGAACTGCCATGGCGGACTGATACGGTAATGGAAAATCTCATCAAGAAAGGTTTTTTACTGTATTCCTCCACGGAAAAAAACGCGTACTACATTTCCGAAATCAGCTCCAGCGTACTAAGGGGGCTTTTTAACAGGGATACCGAAACCACATCCGATGTTGAAAGTAACTTAAATACTATACTTCTGTCCATTAAAAGCTTAGAGAATGCTGAAGAGAGCGATATTGACTCCTTTTTCAGACACACGTTTTTCGATCTTATTCTAAAGCTGGATATTAAAATAAAGCAGCTGAAAGAAGATATCGTGGACAGTAAATGGGAGATTAAATCAGCCATAAGAAGTGGCAGTGAAGAGTCCTTCAGCTATTTTTTGCAAGGGCTTGAAAAAATCAGGGAGCGCTTAAAGGAGATATCTACGTCCCTTTCAAAGTATTCATCTTATAACCAGATATTATACATGATGAATGCTATTGAAAAGCGTTTTGAAAACAGCAGCGAAGTAACAGACAATATTCACAAAGCCTCGAGAAAGCTCTTCAGTATAAAAAATGAACTGGAAAACACCCTTACGGATGTTACAGAATTTATAAACAGACATGTCAGTCTTATAACTTCCCAAATCAGTATAAGTGCATTGGATAAGATCCTGGAGTTCCAAAAAAAGCTGTTAAATGAATTCACAACTTTCCCGGTTTACCTGAGAAAACCCAAACGTTTAAAAGTTACGGACTTTAAGTACAACTGGAAAACTCAGGAGCGCAAACCGGTCTATATCGATACGGAAAACAAAGTACTTCAGGAAGAAGTTGATACACTTGAAAGGGAGGAATTAAAAAGGATTATAGAATATATCATGAAAGAACTTGAAGTAAAAGACTCTATAGACTACATTCAAACGATAATGCAGTTTGATTTGGTCAAGGAGAATCTGCCCAAATACTATAATAAAATACTCTACGAGCTGCCCGAAATATGTAATGTCTTTGTTAAAAACTCCGAATTCAAATATGAAAACTGTTATTTATCAGAAATATCATTAAGCAAACAAAAGGTGAAACATGCCGGAAACAAGTATAATTAAGCTTATCAGGGACAATAACCCTCTGTTTAAAAAAGTAAATTATCTATTGCAGGACGGAATAAATATACACGCAGGCAACATGCCGGCTGAATACAATTTTATCGAGGAAAATATAAATATACTGACGGAATATTACGATTTTCTCGGGTATAAACTGCAGAACTATGACAGCAATTTTTATCTGTCTGTTCCCAGAAAAGACCGCTACACATCATTTGAGTATTTCAGCAAATCCGAAACATTTCTGGGGATGTATCTGTCTCTGAAATTTTTTCAAAATACCGAAAACCCGACGTTTAATGCAGATGAACTGTTTGAAGAGCTGAATTCCATCTTCCCCCTTGAGAATCTCTATGAAATATTTGTAAAAAGAATGCAGAATTTTAATGAGTCTGATAAACGTCTTGAAACGGTAAATGAGAATTACGCCAAAACCCTCAGACAATTAAATAAATACAATTTTCTGGATATAGTCTCCGGCACACCCGGAAACATCAATTACTCATCAATAGAAATCAAAGGCAGCATCAAAAGATTTTTCGATCTTGCTTTGGAGCTTTACGACAAACAAACAGATGAAGAAATGGAGATAGGAGAAGTTTTGGATATATTTATTAAGGATACGGAATTTGATAACGATGAAGGGGCGGGCGACGAATGGACGTAAAACTGCAAAAAGAAAGCATCTATCTGGACTCTCTTGTCATAGTCGGTTTTAATCTGTATCCAAAATGCATCATTCATTTTGACAAGACGTTTACCTCTCTCTTCGGCAAAAACGGGGTGGGCAAAACTACGTTATTGGATGCAATTCAAACAGCTCTGATAGCAAACCAGCAGTATACAAAATTTAACGTCACCACACAGAAAGACGACCGCTCCCTCGGCGATTACATGCTGGGATCTGCTGGCTATATATTCTTTAACATCAACAAATTTCAGCAGCATTATCCCGGCAGAGCAGCAGAGAACAGCAAAACATTGTCTTTCGGCATAAGACTTATCAAAAATCCGGATACAAAAGTCGATATCAAACCGTTTGCCCTGGAAAATGTTACGATAACTCCCGATGACTTTTTCGAAGGAAACCGTCTTGTTGAAAATCTTGCCCAGTTGAATAAAAATCTGTTAAGCAAGTACCCCGATCTTGAATTCCGAAATTTCCAGACAGTCACCGAATATCACCAATATTTGTACAACAGAGGGGTGCTGGCAATAAACATCTCCTCAAAAATTTCGGAATTTTCCACACTTTACAGGTCAATCTCCACAGGTATACTCCGTCAGGGCAAAAAAATGATCAAGGATGTACTCTCTTCCACCGACTCCAGCCCGAAAAAACTTATTCAGTCCTTGACAAAAAGCATAAGGCAGCGCAGCGAGGTGGTAAGGAAAATTGAACGGATAAAAACAATAAGAAATGAAGTGTACGCTTTAGAGGAAGCCGCAAACAAATACCATGACAACTGCATAAAATATTACAGCGATCAGCTTAACAAAAGCATATCCAGACTTGAAAATATGAAAACAAAGTTGTCGAGAAATGATGAAACAATAAACAACTATAACAAAAAACTTGAAGATATTAATACAGCTATTGAAGAAAAAACTTACAGTCTTCAGGATACCGAAGGGCAGCTGGAAAAACTGCTGCAGAATATTTCTGATTTTGAAAGGAGCTATGCCGCTTTTGAAGAGTACACAGAACTACTTGGAACTACAGCAGAAAATGAAAGCATATTAAAAGAGTTGACTGAGAAAATCCGGAAATTGGAAAATAATATTTCCGGCAAAAAACAGCATCTTGAAAAGATGGCTGAGTCTAAAAATTCTGCAGAAATAGATAAAATGAGGATTGAAGGGGAACTAAAAGCCCTCTCAGACAATTATGAAAATTATAATAACTTTATCAAATATTTGACAAACTTTACAACTTACACAAAAGACAGAGTTGGCACTGTCACAGATTTCGAAAAGATGCTTGATCACTGGAATCAAATCAGCAGGGATATTGACAGCCTGCCGTTCTTAAAAAAAGAATTCAATAACCTCACAGAAAAACTGAAAATCCACAACAAAGCCGTATCCTTAAAGAACCGTCTCAGCAGTGACATATCATTCGAATCCAGGGAAGAGCTTAATACCGAAGCTAAAAAACTGGAATCCGAGCTTTACAGCATTAAAAAGGTGACAGAAGAAAAAGAGCAGAGTGTTGAAAATATCGAGAGGGAAATAAGCGAACTTCTCAAAGGAAAAATTGTACTGCCTAAAGCCCTGAAAAATTTTAACGGAAAGTTTTTATACAAAAAGTTTGATGACATACCTATTGAAGAAAGTGAAAAACTGGAATCTTTATTGGGAGATATGAAATACGCCGCAGTAGTGTCAGATTCTAAGGATATTTACGATTATGCGGCAGGAGCTGACAAACTGTTTTTTGTGACCGGAGATATCGATACAGATAAATATTCTGTGGAGAAACTTCGGGAGGGATATCTTATCTATGACAGTAAAGAGCCGTCAGTGAAGCGATACGAGCCTGCACCGAAACACCCTGTAATAGGCGAAAAATCCAGAAAAGCAAGAGTGGAAGCTTTGAGGCAAAATATTAAAGATATAAAAACTGCAATCGAAGAAAATAATCGTAGAATGCAGACAGTCTCCACCCTTTTAAAAGACATTTACGAGTTAGACCACATTTTTGATTATCTCTATCTGAAAAATCTCACCGTCGAAGTGGATGATTTAAAGAAACAGATAGATTACATAGAGGAAAAGAGCTTTGTTTTTAATAAAGTTAAAAACGATTTTCAGCAAATTATAAGATTAAAATATTATTTCGGACGATCCGACTTCAAAGACGATTACGAAAAAGCAAAAGAAGAATTGAGTGAAATAAAAAAACTTATAAAAAATCTGAACAAAGAGTATTCTGAACTTAAAAACGAAATTAAAGAAATGGAATCAGTTCTCAGTAAAGAAAAAAATGAATTTCATAAAACAGAGATGATTTATAATAAAAACGTTACCATAAAAGAGCGCTTAGAGGATGAATATCCGAGGGATATACTCCTTGGGAAAGTTGATTTCAGTGAAATCGAAGTACTCAGAAAAGAGAAAAGCAGACTTAATGAATTAAAAAACAGCTACAGTAAAGAAATAGACCGTTTAAAAGACGAAAGAAGAGATATCCAGTCAGAACAAAAAAGACTGGTGGACGAAATTACCCGCTTAAGAGACGATATAGAGGTATATGAAGAGAAAATTTCCCATTTTAAGGATGTATCCTTTAAACTTACAGGTGAACAGTTATCACCCAAAACGTTTGATATAAGTGACGGGACTTTTTATGAAAGCAGAGGAATATTTGAAAAGGAACTGACAACATTTCTAAAGAAATATGAGAAAGATATACCCGAAACGTCAAATATTTTGGATAAATTTAACGAAACGGTGGTTAAAGTTTTTCCTAACTTTCAGTCATTGACAAAGCTGCAGGAAGATCTGGAAAAGCTGAATGTACAGCTGCTGCAAATCGAAGATGAAATAAAATCTGTAATCGGAAATTTCAAGTCGGGAATCGAGGAAAATATTTTCCGGGTAAAGAGAACACTGCGTAAATTAAACAGCGACCTGGAAAATGTCCATTTTGGAAAAATCCGCCGGATAAAACTGCGGGTGGAAGAGCGGCCTGCATATCACAAACTCCAGCATATTCACCAGTCGGATTCCATTATGAGTCTTCTTGAGTCTGAAGATGTGGACTTCGATGCTTTCATAAAAGATCTGGGCAGAAGTCTCGGTTACAGCCGTTCGCAGGTTAATGAGGATGATGTTCTGGATTACCGCAACTATTTTGATATTGAAATAGATCTGTTTGACAACTCCGGCAACCGCAGAAACAAAGGGCTTTCCAACGGTGAAAATCTGGGCACCAATATTGTAATTGTATTAAGTATGCTTACAAGATTTTCCGAAGAGAGTCTGAAAGACAAAATGCTACCCATCGTTCTGGATGAAGCGGACAGGCTGGATGTGGATTCAATCAATACGTTATTTGAGATTGCAGAAAACTGGGGGCTGCAGCTCATTGTGGCACTGCCCAATATCCCCAATTTTAGCAGAGGTATGCACTATCATCTCATTGCCTCTGAAAACGGTGTTGTCATGCCGCACATCAGATTTGAAGGGGAAAATGCTTGACAGATGTCTGCTGATAGCGAAACTTCTTGAAAATAACGAATGCGGCTATTCAAAGCATCTAAATGATTTTATAAACTCAAATATCCTGATGAGAAAAGGCCGCCAAAAAGTTGTTGTAAACGATTATAATTATCTCCTGGACTATTTCAATAATCACTGCAGAGAAATTTACGAAAAGTACAGAATACTCTCCGGATTGAATATCTACCCCAAAAACATTGAAAGTTTGGAAAAGGGTTATAAGCTTTACAACTATCTGGAAAAGAACGAATTAAAGGAAACCGATCTGCGTCACCTGTCCACTCAAGTATTCGGCAATTCCAAAACCATTCAGAATTCTTCCCTTTTAAAAACGCTTGTCAATGAATTCAAACCGTTAAATGCCGGCAGTTATTACAACATTATTCACATTCGGTGTGACAAAAACATATATTTTAAAAATACAAATATTACCGATATAATCAAAAGTAACGGGTTTTTCTCCTGTTTTGCCGATAAGCTGGGGATGATATCTGCTGAGGTTGAAAATACTGTAATTTTTGAAAATCTCTCACCTTTTTTCAGACTAAACCCGGATAATTCTTTGTTTGTATACGCTGCAGGTTTTCAAAATATTGGTGAAATCAGCAGACAGCTAAAGGACATTGATTGCGGAAACGTTGTGCATTTTGGTGATGTTGATCCGGCCGGTCTTCAGATTGCCGACATTTTAATGTCACGTATTCATAAAGCTTCGTTCTTCCCTGATAAAAGAACAGTAAAGAAGATAATAGAGAATATCGGCACACCCGTTTACGCCGAAAAGAAATATGAGACACAATCGCTTTATACTGATGATTTGAAAGAAATTGCCGAAATGATGACCGAATACGGGCATATAAGAATTGAACAGGAGATGGTGATCTCTCTGTCAGAAAAAGGTATAATAAACCTGCCTGCATGGCACCGCCCATAGCTTTTAAACCAAGTTGCAGTCAAGAGAGTAATAATTGGCGCCCTCCCATTTTTTTAGAGCTATGACAATAAACAGATGCGCAGATATTGTTAGTACATAGATAGAGATCCCTCGACTTCGCTCGGGATGACATAAATTGTTGTCATTTCGAACGAAGTGAAAAATCTCTACCATATGAAACGACATAACGAATAAATATGCAACTGTGTTTAATGTTCGTATATCTTCATTTGTGAAAATCCCGATATTTAGATAAAGTATTGTCAAATAACATAAGTACAAAAATTTTGGGAGGTTGCTAAAGTAATAAGTCCAAAAAAGCATAGTCGTCTTTTGGAAGTGGGGCTTCAGCCCCGCCATGATCACAATAGCAGTTTTGCAAAGTTACTTTGGCACGGCTAAAGCCGTGCATCCTGCTTAGTTGTAAATCCTCAGATATTACCCAAACAAACGCAACTTGGTATTCTTTAAGATTGTATTAGGAGTTGCAAGTCACCTTTAAGTTGTTGTAGATTAAGGTTTTACGAGAACAAAAATCACAACCAAAAAGGTGACTTGCAATGAGCAATTTAAACTACAAATTTGAAA
>Ga0079289_100166_pt1 | contig 15561 bp, 16 predicted proteins | sample Wag42014_10_20_FD_76336 | JGI IMG/M metagenome (GOLD analysis project Ga0079289, IMG submission 76336) | Deep subsurface shale carbon reservoir microbial communities from Ohio, USA - Utica-2 Time Series 2014_10_20 ...
ATAGCAATTCCGTCAAGTTTGCCCTTAAGTTCTGGCAAGACAAGCCCTACAGCTTTAGCTGCTCCGGTGGAAGTTGGAATCATGGAAACTGCTGCCGCTCTTGCCCTTCTGATATCTTTGTGAGGTAAATCAAGAATTTTTTGGTCATTGGTATATGAATGAACTGTTGTCATCAAACCGTTCACAATACCAAAATTATCATTAAGTACTTTTGCCACAGGAGAAAGACAATTTGTTGTACAGGATGCATTGGATACAATATGATGATTATCTTTATCATATTTTTGAAAATTTACACCAATGTTTACAGTGATATCGGGATTCTCAGCGGGTGCTGTTATCAAAACTTTCTTGGCACCGGCTTTTAAATGTTTTTCCGCATCCTGGCGCTTCCTGAAAAGCCCCGTAGACTCAATAACAACATCCACACCCAAATCTTTCCATGGCAAATTTCCCGGATCTTTTTGTGCAAAAACATTTATTTTTTTACCGTTAACGGTAATAGCGTCATCAGTATGAGAAATATCAAGATCTGCTGTGCCATGCACAGAGTCATATTTTAACAGATGGGCAAGAGTAGCCGCATCAGTTAAATCATTAATTGCAACAAAATCCACATCAAGTCCTTTTTGCCATGCTGCCCGTAATGCACACCTACCTATTCTTCCAAAACCGTTAATCGCTACTTTCACTGCCATTTTCTTCCTCCTTTTTATTTAACATATTTTTCAAAGAATCTATCTGACCATTGATAAAGTTAAAAATATTTTTCAAATCCTTGTCCTCAATTTTTTTCCTGTTACTTATAATGTTTGTCATTCTCTCGATAGCAAATACTGACCTTTTAGCCAGATCTTCCATCCGCGTGGAATCTTTTTCCATCAATCTTTTGTAATTATTAACTATCTTATTAAGCTTATCTATCTTAATTTTTAATTCTTTATTTTCATTTTTCAGTCGAAGAAAATCTTTTGTGCTGTCTTGCTCAAGAATTTTTTCCAGTGTTTTGTTTAATTTTTTAATCCTTGCCTGGGATTTTTCATATTCTTGATAAAGCTCATCGTATGCCTTTTTAAGGGAGCTAACTTCATTAAGACTGTTTACTCTATCTTTGGATATTTTTTTGATTTTTTGTTGGGATTTTTCCAAAGATTTAACAAGATGATACTGTTCAGTAATATCATTTAGAAACTCACCAGCCTCAATTACGTTCCCCTCGGAATCAAAAATTGGATACATAACTTGTTCAAAAACATATTCCTCCCCATTCATGTTAACTTCAATATGCTGATTGTAAGACTGTTTTTCTGCTATTACTTTATTAAGGGGGCACCAGGAGCAGATATCTTCAAAATTATAAATCATCTTGTAACATTTACTACCGATAAATTGTGGTAAATTGCTATTACCTACAAATTCTCCCACAGCACGGTTTATATTAACCAATTCATATTCCAGATCAATAGAAAAAAGAGGATTATTTAATCCATCAATAAGTTTCAGCATTTTTTGCCTGCTGTTTTTCAATACAGACACACTCTCACTTAAACTTTCTATTTCAATGTTTTTGCTGTTAATTTCCTCTTCATAACTTAGTCTTTTGTCATCAAGAACAGTCACCTCTTTTTCACATTCTTCCAGTTCTTCTCTAAGAAACTCTATTTCTTTTTCCAGCTGATTTAATTCTGTAAGATTCAGTGAACTAAATTCCAGTAAGCCCTGCAAAAAAGCAGTCACTCTATTCCTTTTGTTATCATCCTGAAAAACAATGACCAGTTTTGTATCGTCTATAGTAACTCTTAAGAAATAAAATATGAAAACCTTGCTATCTTTTTTAAAAAAGGATACAGCAACATCATCCCTGTACAAATTATCTTTGATTGTATCGGGTATTCTATATTCCAGAAACTCTTGTTTAGTGAAATAATAGAAATTGTTACTGTCAGTCTCCAAAATAAAAAAATCAAACATATCAGTATATTTGGCAAAACGTTTAAAAAAATCTTTCCATTGTACATTCATATAAAAACCCCTTTCGAAAGGACAAAACAATCAACCTTACTTGCGCCACCCTTTTTTAGCACCCTTGCACATTCATTTATTGTACTACCTGTAGTAAGTATATCATCAATAAGTAAAATGTTCAATTTGTAAACGCTGGTTTTAAGTCCGATTGCATTTTTCAGGTTAGTCTCCCTGTTTTTCTTTTTCAACTGCCACTGATACTCTGTATTTTTACGCCTCACCAATACGTCTTTTTTGGGTATATTATATTTATCTGCCAAAGCAGCAGAAATTATATCAACAGGATGTCTGAATCTTCTCAGCTTTCTGATAATGTGGGAAGGAACGGGGACTACAACATCATATTTTAAAAAATTATAGTTCAAAAGAGGAACTAACTCTTTTAAAAAATAAATTTCCCTGACCCCATATCTGAATTTTATATCCTTGAGTAATTTCTTTATAACACCTGTATACCAGAACGGAATATATAAAAAATCATAGTTATTTTTGTTAAAGCAGTTCCTGCAATAAACAGTTTCCACTTCAAGAGGATAACCGCAGGAAAAACAGACATTTTTTACATATGGAAGTTTTTTTATACAACTGCCACAGAGATATGAACCTACATCTATCAAATCATTGCAAACAGCGCATTCACAATAAAATATTTCATTTAATAAACAGTGACTCACCGGTCATTTCTACTGGTTTCGGGATTTTTAAAACATCAAGCATTGTAGGAGCAATATCCGCAAGCTTTATATCTTTATTACGAGATAATTTACAGGGATAATTGTAAACAATAAAAAATACCTTATTTAAAGTGTGGGCAGTATGAGGTTGGTCATTCTCGTAGTCCCACATCTGTTCACTGTTACCGTGATCTGCAGTAACCATCAGAACAGAATCTGTCTTATCAGCTATTTTAACAACCCTTCCCAGCTGCTCATCAACCGCTTTACATGCTTTAATGGCAGCTGATTCAACACCAGTATGACCAACCATGTCAGGATTTGCAAAATTCATAATAGTGACATCAATATCGTTATTCAGAAACTTATCCTCAAACCTGTCGCAGACAGTTTTAACACTCATTTCAGGTTTTTCGTCATAAGTGGAAACATCCCTGGGCGATGGAATAAGCTCTCGGGACTCCCCCTCAAATTCAACTTCTCTGCCACCGTTAAAAAAGAATGTAACATGGGCATACTTTTCTGTCTCAGCTATACGCAGCTGACTAAGCTTGTTCCTGCTGATTACTTCTCCAAGAATATTATCCAGACTCAAAGGTGGAAAAGCCACAGGTAAATCAAACGATTTGTCATACATTGTCATAGTTATAAAAAAAGGCTTTATATTTTTTTTGGGAAATTCTTCAAAACTGAAATCAGTAAACACCTTTGTAAGTTCCCTGGCTCTGTCCGCTCTAAAATTGAAAAAGAAAATACCGTCTTCGCTGTTAATACCGCAAAAACTATCTTTTACAACAGTTGGGGTTATAAATTCATCCGTTTCACCTCTGTCGTATGCAGCAGTCACTGCCTCAGATGCAGAATCCGCCGATAATCCTTCTCCATAAACTATGGCACGGTATGCTTTATTAATCCTTTCCCATCGTTTATCTCTGTCCATGGAATAAAATCTTCCGGAAACTGTAGCTATTTTCCCGTAATTTAAGGAATCAAGATACTGACACAAATCCTTTATATAATTAATACCGTTTTTGGGAGGCGTATCTCTGCCATCCATAAACGCATGTATATATACATTTTTAATGCCGAAATCCTTTGCCGACTTAATTAGTCCTTTCAGATGTGTTATATGGCTATGAACCCCTCCATCACTGACAAGACCGAAAAAATGCAAAACCCCGTCAGAGTCCTTTATTTTTTTATAAAAAGAAATAATATTCTCATTATTACTGATTTCGCCGGTTTCAATAGCCTTATTAATCCGTAAAAAGTCCTGATAGACAATTCTGCCGGCACCTATATTCATATGACCAACTTCTGAATTCCCCATTTGACCGGCAGGCAAACCAACCCATTCTTCACTGGCATTAAGCAACGTATGCGGCGAATTTTCCAACAACCTGTTAAAATTAGTCGGGTTGCTAAGGTGAACCGCATTATGGTCCGCTGACTCCCTAAATCCCCACCCATCAAGGATTAATAAAATAATCTTATTTTTATGTCCCATAAAAATACCTTTACCCTTTAGACATCAAAATATCGCTACATTTTAATTACGCCCTTTTTTTCCAGCTCGCTCTTACATTCTGTACAATATCTTGCAAATGGGACATACTCAAGGCGGCGCTCTTCTATTTCTTCACCACATTCCATACAAACGCCGTAAGTTCCTTCCCTGATTCTGTTTAAAGCCTGTTCCACAAGTCTCAGTTTTAGAGCATCCGTTTCAACTCTGCCAAGCATAAGATTTCTGCTATAAATACTGTAAGCTTCGTCAGCAGAATCTTTACCTGTATCAGTACCAAGATTTATCGCTTCGTCATATCTGCTTTTCAAACTTTCCAGCAGATCCGCCCTAAGCTCGTGAAGTTTAGTCTTGAAATACTGGATTTGTGCATCTTTCATAAAATCCTCCTACCTGTGGTATGGGTGATTCATATTAATAGTCATGGCCCTGTATATTTGCTCAAATATTACAAGTGTTGCTATTTTGTGCGCAAACGTTAGCTTTGACAAAGAAATTAGTGCATCTGTTTTTTCTGTCAAGGTATTTGGCAGTCCATTTGCTGAGCCAACGATAAAAGCTATTTTACCGCTAATCTCTATTTGTTTGCCAAGCCATTCAGCAAATTGTTCACTTGAAAAAGATTTACCCCTCAGATCCAACCCAACTCTGTAATAACCTTCAGAATGTTTTACAATTTTTGTAAGGCATTTTTGAGACATATCTTCAGAATTGTCCGTACTATCGGAAATCTCAACAAAATCTGCAGAATAAACAGCAGATATCCTTTTAAGGTAATCACTAATCAAAGTTTCATAATTATCATCTTTTAATTTTGCTGCCAGTATTACTTTGATATGCATAAAAATACCTTTGGTTGAAACTAACAAAACAAAGTCTATAACCTGTACGACGGTGATCTCAGCCGTGTAAGTGGGCTTACATATATATTATGTCAAAAACTATGTCAATATTTATTGCACTCCGACAACTTTCGGCATAAAAATACATTGTATAATAGTAATAGATTATGTTAATTATTAAATTAAAATATAATAATTAAGAAACATCGTTCAAAAGAGGTAACAATGCAAAATAATAACAATATAAAGAAATCCCAGTATCTTATTGATGAAATAAAAGTTGGTGATACATGGAGAATGTTTAAAATACTTTCAGAATTTGTCGAAGGATTCGAACATCTGGCTGATGTTGAGCCGGCTGCCAGTATTTTCGGTTCTGCTCGTATAAAAGAAGATCACAAAGATTACCGTAAAGCCAGAACCCTCGGGAAAATGCTTGCAGATAATGGAATAACAGTTTTAACCGGCGGAGGCCCGGGAGTAATGGAAGCTGCAAACAGAGGAGCTATGGAAGCTGGAGGAGGTTCGGTGGGTCTTAACATAGAACTGCCATTTGAACAAAAACCGAATCCCTACGCCAAAAAACTAATAACATTCAACTACTTTTTTGTAAGAAAAGTAATGCTGGTAAAATACGCCAGTGCATTTGTTATTTTCCCCGGCGGATTCGGAACTATGGATGAACTTTTTGAAGCTTTAACATTAATACAGACGAAAAAGATACTCCCTTTTCCACTGATACTTGTGGAGAAAAATTACTGGAAAGGTCTGATAAACTGGATAGAAAACATGATGATAAAAAATAACTTTATATCTGAAAATGATCTTGATATAATCAAGATGATAGATGAGCCCGGAGAAATACTTGAGTGTATAAAAAACTTTCTAAAGGTGTAAAAATGAAAAAATTTAATCTTTTTTCGCTTTTGATAATTTTCATCTTTGTTGGTTGTTCCAAACCTATGAATAATTATTCAACATACATTTTTAATCCCCAAACAGAACATACACAACAACTTAAAAACAAATATTCAAATTCCTTGTATAATGCATACAAAAATATGCACGAAAGAGGAATTCCCATACAAAAAGCCGGTTTAGGATTCACATCGGGTGAAGGGTGTGAGCCTTTATGTGATAATAAACCGGGAGATTTTTGGGTATATATTATAAGTCCTTATGAAAAGCCTATCAGCACCAAAAAATATAATACCATAAATAAGCGTGCTGAAAAAGTATTCAAGCACAAAGTTCAGGATATTATATACGCAGTAAAATATGCCCCCTCAGAAAAGCTTGTGAAGGATAAAAGCCTGAAAGGTGTTTTAATTGGAACAAACTGGCCGGTATATTCCTCCATTGGAGAGTATTTTGAACCTAAAGAATATGAAGAAGCAGACATTTATATTCCCTATTCAGTAATTGAAAAATATGTTAAATACGAAATCTACTTTTCGGATTTGCTGTGCAACTCATTCATTTTTACCAAAAATAAAGAAAGTAAACGTAAAAATATAAAACTTTGTAAGAACAATTGATTTTTCGTATTTGTAAAAAAAAGTAATTTACTGTTGACACATCGTTAAAATAGGCTAAATTAGTGATATAGTATGCACTCAGGAGGAAGTTGTGACAAAGAAAGAGTATATAATAGGTGATATATTTAGAGTCATGGATTATGCCATGCAAATGGAGAAATATGTTGTGCTCACAAGAGCAATTGCGGATTCAGAACATTTTTTTCTCGTAAGTATTAAATCATTCGAGCCTTGGAGCGAAAGGGTTATATCTGCTAAAAACATATACGAAAAAACAAGCTTGTCCGATGATGAAATCCAGTACCTGGCCAACACTTCCCGTGTAGCACATGTTGGAAATATAAGTGAATTTAAAGATGACCTTCGCAAAATGTTGTTAGAAAAAGAAGAGCAAAATAACAGACAGTCAGCTTAAAGCAGGCTGTCTGCTTTTTAAAACGCCTGCACAGAATTTTTTAAATAAAATATAAATTTTATTAGCTCAGTTTTTTCAAAAAAAAAAATTTTCAGTATTCTCACCATTGATTTACTAAAATTATATATCATGATATAATGTTTCCATGAAAATATTGATCGTCGAAGATGATACAATACTTGGTTTATCATTGTCTGAATATTTGAAAAACGAAAAAATGACCGTAACATTAATATCTGATGCCAGTGAAATAGACAAATTTTTCAATTATGAATATTTTGATGTAATACTTCTGGATTTGATGCTGAATATTAAAAAGGGAGAAACAATATTATCCCATATCAAACGAAAACATCCTGGTATTCCTGTCATTATAATAACAGCAAAAGGAGAAATAGGAACAAAAGAAGAGTGTTTCAATAAAGGTGCTGACGATTATATTGTCAAACCGTTTGACCCGAAAGAACTGTTACTACGGATTAAATCTGTGGGTAAAAGATACGGATGTTTTGAAAATATAATAAAAATCGGAAAAGCTTGCATAAATATAGATAATCAGACTTTAATATCGGATAATAAAGAAATAAAACTCACCAAAAAGGAATGGGATATACTCTACATTTTATTAATCAACCGCAACAAAATGGTAACTACTCAAAGAATTATTAACTATGTATGGGGGGATAAACCGGTGGGAACAGAATCGGTTCGCACATATATAAGGCATTTGCGCCAGTATCTTCCGGAAGATACTATCAAAACGTATAAAGCGCGAGGTTATATGCTTGTCAGTGAATAGGTAAAGGCAGAGGCAGAGAGTGGTTGGTAGGTATAGATGAAAAAGTTTTTTGATGTGGGTTTTGAACTGAAAATATTTATTTTTATTATTGTTACACTGATCATCGGGCTTTCAATGCTTAATGCAATCTTTCTCTATTCGTTCAAGACAGAAATACAAAAACGGATATCGTTGGAAGTTGACCGGCATCATGAACTTAGTCAATACACCACGCCGGGCAAACCTGTTTATCTGAAAATTTCTAACAAAAACATATTTATTCCCGGATACGAATTGTATGATATCAGAGGACAATATAAATATTATATAAACAAAAGTTATATAAGACAGGAAGTCCGCAATAAATTGTTGCTGATGTTTTACTGGGATGCAGTCATAATTTTTTCCGTGTCTGTGCTGTATTATTTTACAGCATACAGACTTATTAAAAATCGTGAGCACTATTCACAATCATTTGAAATTATTCTTCTCGTATTAGGGCATAAATTAAAAAATTTTCTTGCAGGACAAAGAATAAATCTGGATATTGTATCTTCTCAAAATGGAAAAGCTAAAAATGCTGCAGAAAGACTTATTCTCAGCAATAAGATATTGACAGGCGAGTTGGACAATATCTTTGCCTTTGTGAAAAATTTTGGCAGCATTACCGAATTAAAAGTTTCAACCGCAAGCTTCAAAAAAAACAAAGTTCATCTCAGAGAGTTAATAGATACTATAGAAAAAGAATATCTAAAACCAAATAAAAACTTAAAAAGAAAAAGAATACGATATAATTTATATCTTCAAAACATAATTGCAAACTCAAATGATTTGAAATTTATATTGTATCTTTTGTTGGATAATGCTTTTAAATATTCTGAAAGTTTTGTTTATATTAGAGCGGGCGTTTACAGTAGAAAGAAATATTTGTTTATTGCTAACGATTTCGGTAATTCTGCTGAAAGCGGCCTTGGGGTGGGGCTATCCGTTGCAGAGCAGCTGTGCAGAAAAAACGGGATAAAACTGAGCTGGAATGCCGGCAAATATTTTACTGCTAAAATTATTTTCTAATTTTCACGATTTTTTTATGTTACATTTGTATAAATAACAATACGGGAGTATACTTGGAGGAATGAAATGAAGCATATTATGATTTTTATTGTTTTACTATTAATAAGCATCCCTGTGTTTGCTTTGGACAACCTGGTTTTAAAAGGGGAAGTCAGCGAGGTCCATGAAAATTATATAATATTAGATATTGATAGAGGGCTTTGTAAAGGTAAAGTAAAAATATATTATTCTGATGAAGACTATTTGCATGACGTCATTAAAACACAAAATTTAGTTGGTAAGAGAATATCTGTCATGGTAGATTCAAATACCTGTAAAAAAGAAATGAGAATTTTAAATAATTTAAAAAGAAATACAGGTGAGTAACAATGAAAAAAATCATTTTTCCCTTTATATTTACAATTTTTTTATGGAACGTTGGTTATTCTCAAAATACATGCTTGGATTACAGCTATGTGCCACCAACTTTCGTTTCCCAAGTGCCTCCAACAGTAATGATAGGTCTTGATACAAGCGGCAGTATGGACTGGGATGCATATGTAGATAATCCTTATGATACAAGTAAAATATATGAAGGTTTATTTAATCCTGGAAAAAATTATGAAAAAGTAAACGGTGTTTGGCAGGAGACTTCATCTGAGCCTACCAGTTCATGTCCTTCACCGAATAGTTTTTATGTTGATTCGGTAGGAAACCATGTTACAAAAGCATGTTGTAATTATCCTTGGAGTTGGATGTGTGGTACAAACGAAGATTGTATCGATAATGATCAAGTATATTCCGGCAACTGTCTTAACTATTGGCTGATGAGCAGGATGGATGTTTTTCAGTGGGCAATGACAGGTGGAAAACCTGAACAATGTACAGGTAATAATAGCAGTAAATGCGACGCTGAAAGGGCTTGTACCGGAAGCACATGCGATATTGTGACAGGTGACGATGTTGTTATCAGAGTACCAATGGTTGATAACGAGACTAATCACGGAATAAAAGATGCCATTTTATATCAGCTTATGGAAAGAGAAAACAGACCCCGATTGGGGATTATGACTTATTCCGGAAGCAATTCAAATAACTATATCAACGATAGAGTATACATTGGTGATTTTACATCACCCAATTCTTTAGACGAAGATTATCCTTATACTAATTTAATAACTGCTATTAATTCAGCTTCCCCGGAAGGAGGTACACCTACAGGCCCGGCGATGTGGGATATATGGAATTATTATTTGCAGGAAGATCCAGAATATGGGGGCTTGACCCCGGTTACCTCTGCATCAGATAATGCCAACCAATTCAAGGATCCTTTCTGGATTTGCGAAAATTCAAACAACGGTCTGGAGTGTAATTATGCACCATGCTCCAGTAACTATGTCATTTTAGCTTCTGATGGACAGTGGAATACACCATCCACAGATATTGATTACAATTGTTCCGACCCTTCATCTGATACTTGCAGATCTCCTGATCCTGTTATACCTGCATATAAGATGCACATGGGAGCAGTTAGGGATAGAGATAATACAAATGTAAAAATTGATTCTGTTTACACTTTGGGAATGTTCTTGGGTGGCACAGGGGAACTGTCTCTTAAAAATGTAGCTATGTATGGGAGCTTTGACAAATCCCTAACAGGTGGTACATGGCCGGATAGCTTGACAGGTTTCCCTGATGATAGCTGCACGATGGATGATGGTGGATCAGGGCAGGGGAGTGCATGTGAGCCGTTACCGCCATCCTCTGCCGATTGGGATGAAGATGGCGATAATTTGCCAGATGCTTTTTACAGTGCAAATAACGCAACAGAATTGAAAGATAGGCTACAATCCATTTTTACTGATATTTTAAAACGGGCATCTTCTGGAACATCATTATCCAGTGTTTCTTCCCAAAGCCAGGAGTCATCAATGTTATTTCAGGCATTTTACTATCCAACACTTGTTGACAATGCCACTGGCCAGGAAATATCCTGGCTAGGGGATTTACGCTCCTATTTTGTTGATGATAAAGATAACATACGTGAGGATACCGATAATAATAATATTTTGAATTATGTAGCTGATAAAATTTTAATATTTCAATTTTTTCAGGATGTATCCAAAACAATGGCTTTGAAAATAGATGATAATGATAAAGATCAAACCCCGGACAGTTGTACATTGCCTTCATCAAGGTATGATCTGCAGGATTTATCTCCCATATGGAGTACCTCTAAATGGCTTAAAAATCTCAGTTCAGACTCAAGAACCATTATGTATAATGATGGCACAACAAACCAGACTATTATAAATAACTTCACCACTTCCAATGCGGCATCGCTTAAAAATTACTGGGGGATTGCAGAGGACAGCGAAGCATCAAAACTTATCAATTTTATCAGGGGCTACGATTATCCAAACGATAATAACTACAGAAATCGTAATTTTTTAACTACGAATGCTTCTGAAGTATTTGAAGGTGTTTATAAATTAGGAGATGTTATAAATTCTACTCCCAAAGTCTTAACAAATGAAAAAATAAATAAATATGATAATCTTTATAGTGATATGAGTTATTATAATTTTTCAAAATCTAATACAGTGAAAAATAGAAAGCCTGTAGTATTCTTTGGGGCGAATGATGGCATGGTTCATGCCGTATCTGCTGGTAAAATTACTGATATTTCTTCGAACTCTGATGTATCTGAGGTAGTTGGAGAGAACCTTGGTGGAGAACTTTGGGCTTTTATCCCCGAAAATGTTCTACCCTATTTACAGTGGTATCATAAAGAAGATGAAACGTGCCATGTGCCTAAGATAGATTACAGATTTCAGCTGGTGGACGCCTCTATTGGCGCAGAGACTAATAAAAAGGATAGCTGGAGAACGTTACTGGTGGGAACAATGGGATTTGGAGGAAAAGCGATTGTTGAAAATTCCACGACGTATAGCTCATCAATATTTGTTTTGGATGTAACGGATCCTGAAAATGCTAAATTTTTATGGGAGCAGAAGCTACCTAACAATACGTTAACTTTATCATATCCTTCGATAATAAGACAAGGGGACAAAGACTCAAAAGGTTCTTGGTATATAGCCATAGGTTCAGGCCCTTTTAATCCGGAAGGGGCAGATTTCAGTTATCAGGCTAATAAATCAAAGATATATTTTTTCAATCTGGCAGATGGCAATCTTGCGAATACATTAACTGTACCGGAAAACAAAGTAGCAGTTGGGGAAAGCCTATCGTTAGATGTCGACCATGATTACAATGTCGATGCTTTGGTCTTTGGTACATATGGTGCTGCTGATACTAATGACGGTAATTTGTATATGCTTCACATCCGCAGTGATGCTACCAATTATCTGGATATTACAAGTCTGGCGGACAGCAATGTTGAAAAAATACTTGATATAAATAAACCCATTTATGGTATGCCCACCGATGCTTTGGATGAAAATCATGATTTATGGTTGTATACAGGCACCGGCAGGTTTCTTGGTGAGAGTGACAAAATAGACGACTCTACACAATATCTTATTGGTATCAAAGATAAAGATAAAGCATGGCAGGGAAATAGTGCTGTTACCTTAAGCTTATCCAATCTTTTTGATTCCACAAATGTCACTGTCGAAGCATACATTAACAATGTTAGCTGTTATTGCTTAGGGGTAAAATGTGGTGAAGCTGCTTATGATGTGTCAACCGGGTCATATACCTGCAATAAAGGTGATCCCGTTGTAGATGATGTGTACGGCGATAAAACATCTGTTAGCATAAATGGTACAAATCTTTCTGTTTATGCACTGGCAGATTACTTATACAAAGATACATCTAATGGTGGGGGTGGATACAGCGGTTGGTACTATGAACTTAGTGGCGGAAAAAGGGTTTATTCAAAGCCTTTCTTGGCTGGTAATGTATTGGATTCGCTTGTTTTTGAGCCTGTGCAGGATCTTTGTTCTTATGGGGGTACAACTGAGCTGGTGGGAAATTATTACAAAACAGGTACTCTAGCTCCACAACCCATGTTTTTGGAATCGGGACAAAATATATTCAGTGAAACTGTTAATGGAGAACCTGTTCAGAAAATTAGGCTCAAACAAACGGTGGACTTGGGATCAGGGGCTCCGCCTATTGGAGAAGGTATTACAGCAATGCCCCAGGAAGAAAAAAGTGGAGAATACACTAAGTTAATACAAACTTCTGTTGGTACTATTACAAAACAAAAACAACAAGGGCAGAGCTATTCCAATAAACTTATACATATGATTACTAGGTGATGAATGCATAAAGCATTTACATTAATTGAACTTCTTGTTGCTATAACTATCATTGGAATTGTTTTAGGGATATCAACATTGTATTTTCCAAAAATGATTTCAAAAATTCACGTTAATGAAACAACTGACAGGATTGTTACAATGCTTGAAACTGCAATGCAAGACTCCATTGCCAAAGGATATGAAAATGCTCCTGACTCGCCTAAATATAAGTTGTATGGCTTGTCGTTTGACAATTCCACTTCCCCACTTGTCATTAGAAGCTGCATTTTTGAAGGTGACTTCCCTGATAATTTAACAATGAATAACTGTGAAAAATACACACTCCCTCATGATTTGAAAGTTACGTATGGCGATTCCCACATTGTTTTTAATAAAAGAGGGCTTTCCACTGATATAACAACAATAACATTGGAAAACAGTTTTGGTTATAAAAAAGAGATATCTATCACCGGAGCAAAAATTAATGTTGAATAAAAAACTATTAAAAATATTTGGGAGAAAGAATCAAAACGCCTTTAGCCTTGTTGAAATCATGGTTGCTTTGGTTATCTTTGCCATTGCAATGCTCGGGATTATTCCTTTGCTCATAAATTATATGCGGACAAATGTTATGAATGAAGTAAGGAATAATGCAAATTATGTTTTGCAAGAAGTCATAAACAACATAAAAAACAGTAAGTTCGATAATATTTCTAGTGGAAATAATACGCAAATTTATAGTGATAGACAATACAGTGTTAACTGGACAGTTGAAGAAGATAATAGCTCTTTTTCTCAAATAAAAAGGGTTTCGATAACATTAGAATGGCAGAAGCCATATGGAAGTGGGGAAGATAATTTAACAAGTGAAATTTTTATCAGGAAAGATTAAATGAGAAAACGTCATATATTTATGGTTAGAAATAAACAGGGCGTAACATTAATTGAATTATTAATTGCTTTAGCAATTATTTCAATCATGATGACAGGTATTTACTTGACATATAGTTCTTTTACCAAAACAGCTCTTGATACCAGACAAATTGCCAGAACAGAATCTGAAGTAAATCAAGCATTGTTGAAACTGGAAAAAATCTTACAGTCTGCAGGCTTTGGTATATCTGATGGTGAACCGGATGTTTTTGATGTTGATAACTCCACCCCTAAAGTTACGTTTAAGACACTCTTTGGAGACAAAACAGAGGCTGGCTTATGGGAAGTATGTATTAATGGATCCAGGACTTTAACAGACGGTTATCCTGTGGTTGCACTGGATGAAAATGAGTTAAATCCAGATTTTATTTCTTCTAATATTTCTTCGTGTGATACGGGTGATATTTTATACGTTTGCAAATCTACCGATAATCTGGACTGTGATGATCCATATTTTTATGTAAAGGATTTAAGATTATCGAGTAATGAATCAAATACATATGACTGGTCTAAAAACTGCGCTCCAAACACTCATAATTTACTAATAAATAATGATCCTTATTTGGGCTGTTTGGCTGATTTTACGGTGGAGTGGACTAATGATTCAGTAAAAATAGGAATTATACATCAAAAAGGAAATAAAAAAAAATCACCTTTATCAAAAACTTATAATTATGATTTACTTAACGGAAGCTATACATTAAATGGTGAGCAGGAGTACTACAGATGGCAAAAAGAAGAAATTGTTGTAGATTTGATAAATGTAAATTAAACAGGAAAGGATTCGCTCTTGTAACAGTTTTGGTTTTTGCTGCAGCCATGTTGATCCTTGGGGCTTCTGTCTATTATTTTATGATACAGGGAACAAAGTTTTCCGGAACTGTAAAGCGGTATAACAGTTTGAAAGAGGCTACAGAAGGTGGAATAGATTTAGGAATCGAAGTAGTGAAGAATTATGACAATGACCCGGACTCAATATTTTCAGGGATCACCTTGAATACTGTGGATGCTTCTGATTGCGGTTTAGGGAACAGTTTGGAACTTGACGAATATATAATAAGGGCAGATCCGGATGACAGTGATTGTGCAAATTCGATTTTAAGTCAACCATGGATTGAGTTTACTAGCGGGAATTTCGAAGTTAACGTTTATATCGTTAAAGTCCTGCAGGGGCCCCTTACCGGCGTAGGCGGTGCTGCCGCTTTCCCTGCTAACAGTGGAAGTAATGTAGCAACGTACAAATATTTATTTAAAATAATCTCTGTAGGCACGGACTCAGCAACCGGTTCCACGCTAATTACAGAAGCATTGTACCGATTTGTGGTTTAATTATCATACATCTTCTTGATTTTCCCTTAGATCGTCGAGTGTGGGAAGCTTGCCTTCAGGTATAATATCGATTTCCTGACCGAGGGCGTTTAGTATCTTTATTAAAGCTGCTACGGATACCTCTGTAATGTGTCCTCTTTCCAGTTTACTGAGTGTAACTCTGCTTAGTTCTGCTTCATCGGCC
>Ga0079289_100191_pt1 | contig 14580 bp, 15 predicted proteins | sample Wag42014_10_20_FD_76336 | JGI IMG/M metagenome (GOLD analysis project Ga0079289, IMG submission 76336) | Deep subsurface shale carbon reservoir microbial communities from Ohio, USA - Utica-2 Time Series 2014_10_20 ...
CATTAAGTAAAAGAGATCTCTCCACTCCACTCCGTTTCGGTCGAGATGACAAAACACAAGAATTTGTCACCTCGAGCGGAGTCGAGAGGTCTCTTTGTCAAACGACGTCATTACGAGGGACGTAGTCCCGAAGTAATCTCGTGTCATGTGTGCTCAGTGCTCGCTTCCGGTCGAAACTGAAGAATCTCTATTCTTATATAACAAATACATCTGCGTTTCTGCTTGGTTTCGAATTAATAACCTGAAATTGAGAAATCTTCAATGTTTAAATTTATTTTATTCTAATTGAAAAAAAAGAGTTTCTGGTGTTTCCCCCCATTTTTTGCAAAAAGAATATTTATCTGATATATTCAGTATTAAGCATAATTGCATATTTATTTAGTATATAGCATTAAGTAAAAGAGATTTCTCCTCACCGACTATCGTCGCCTCGTCGAAATGACAGAATTTGTCACCCATGCCCCAGCCCCTCCTATATTAGGAGGGGAAGCGGTTTCTCCCCGATATAGATTTTAGGATTACGCCGGAATTGTATTATTAGCAGCCTTATATGTATTATAATTATAACAACAGAAAAAATTAAGAGCACCAGGACAGTGTTGACTTCAAACGAAAACTACTACATACTAAGAGACAAACCGGATGCATATGAAAAAGACACCAGGGAATTAAGCAAAAGCTGCGGCAGAAAAATACCGAGGGATTTTACATAGGAGAAAGTAATGAGCAAAAAAAATATATTTATAGTTGGTTATGATGATTTCAACGTTAGAATTCTGGAATCCATACCTGAGGCTAAAGATTACAACTTTATTTCACTTTTATCTTTTGGTGAAATAAGAGCTGGGGACGGCAAACCTATAGACTCTCTTCTTAAAAAAGCCATAAAAAGAATAGAATCTTTTGATGGCAATGTTGATGCTATAATTGCTTACTGGGATTACCCCGCCACACTTCTGGCCTCTATTTTAACGGAAAAATACGGTCTTCCCGGTGTTCCTGTTGAAAGTATACTGAAGTGTGAACATAAATATTTGAGCCGTATTGAGCAGAAAAAAGTTATCCCGGATAACATACCTATATTTGAGGTTTTTGATCCATTCAATGATGACTATATGTCAGGAATAACCATAATTCCTCCATACTGGATCAAACCGATTAAATCTTTCAGCTCTTTTCTGGCATACCGAATAAACAGCGACCTGGACTTCATTGATGCCAGAGAGGAAATCAGACGTCATATCGGACAAGTAGCAGAACCTTTTGAGGATTTTATTCAGCAATACAATATGCCTAAGGAACTTACTGTTAACAAGGGTAAGACATGTATTGCTGAAAGCTTACTATCCGGAAGTATGTGTACCCTTGAAGGGTATGTATACAATAATGAAGTTTATTTTTACGGTATTGTTGACTCAATACGGGAAACGGACAGCTCCTCATTTTCAAGGTATGAATATCCATCAAAATTGCCGGAAGATGTCCAGAAGAATATAGAAAAAATAGCTGAAAAAGTTATAAGGCATATAGGCTATAATAACAATACTTTTAATATAGAATTTTTTTACAATCAGACAAGCAAAAAAATAACACTATTGGAAATCAATCCCAGACATTCTCAGTCACATGCATTTCTTTTTGAAAAGGTTGATGGTGTTGCAAATCATAAAATTCAGGTTGAACTGGCACTCGGCAAAAAACCTGAACTACCTGAAAAAGGAAGTGGCAAGTACAAAAAAGCTGCAAAGTTTATGACAAGAACATTTGAAGATGGGTTTATCACGAAGGTGCCCAATTACAGAGAATTAAGAAAACTTTCCAAAGAACACAAAGATGTTTTAATAAAACTTTTGGTAAAAGAGGGCACAAGTCTTTCCCAGCTTAACTATCAGGACAGTTATAGCTATGAATTGGCAAATATTTATATCCCCGCTATGGATGAAAATGACTTATTGGAAAAGTATCATGAAATAATAGGTGGAATGAAATTTAAAGTGGCGTATGAAAATGATATAAATATTGTATGATATCTCTTGTAAAAGTTGCTTTTAAACAGCGATTTTTTATTTAAGCAGAAACCAGGAAATTATTATCATAATTCGCATTATGTTTTTCTTGACATTAGATGTAATGTTGCCATAGCTTAATCATATAAAATTTAGTTTTAAGCATGAATGATATGGACTTTTTTATGTGGTTATATTCCTGTGGAATAGGTGTGAAAACCATAGTATGATGAAAGAATTTTAAGTTTGAGGAAATAGATGTTTATACGGTGGGTGGGTGTATTTTTCATTTTATTTATATCAGTTTTTTCTTTTGCTGAGAACAGGATTTCCGTTGTAGTGAGTATTGAGCCTGCAGCATTTGTGGTAGAAGCGATTGGCAGTGATAGAATTGATGTTGTTACAATGGTGCCCAGCGATTCCAATCCTCATATTTATGAGCCATCGATGCGAGATATGGCAAAATTCTCCCAAAGTGACTACTTTTTCTCCATTGGCGGTGAATTTGAGGATATATGGCTTGATCGCTTGGTAAGTATGAATAAAAACCTTAAAACTGTTAAGCTTGACAGAAATCTTCCTGTAAAATTGAGCAATAATGATCCGCATGCATGGATGTCACCGGCAAATATGCTGCAGATGGGGAGAAATACATACAGTGTGCTTGCAGAGATTCTTCCTCAGCATGAGGGCTATTTTAGGAATAATCTTACTTTACTGAAAAAAAAAATTGCTGAAATTCAGGGTAATATTGGAAATATAATTAATAAATGCCATTATAATAACATTCTTACTGTACATCCTGTCCTTGGATATTTTGCTGAAGAGTTTGGATTAACCCAGTTATCTGTGGAGAGGCACGGGCAGGAGCCCTCCGCAAGGCATTTAGCTAATATTGTTAAAAAAGTCCAAAAATATAATATAAGATTTATTTTTACTCAGCCGCAAGTATCCCAGAACTATGCAAATATGTTATCTTCTGAAACGGGGATTACAGTGGAGTTAATAGATCCTCTTCAGAAAGACTGGTTTAGTCTGCAGGAAAAAATACACTCTGTTTTAAGTGATTACTGTGACCGGTAGAATGAATATTATAGATATCAAAAATCTGTACTTTTCATACGATAGCGAATATGTCCTGGTAAATGTGAATCTGAAAGTGTCCAAAGGTGATTTTTTGGCCATATTAGGACCTAATGGCGGAGGAAAAACAACTCTTTTGAAAATTATTCTGGGTCTTGTTAAGCCAGATCACGGAACAGTCAGCGTTTTTGGTACAAAACCAGGCAAAGAAAACAGTAAAATAGGCTATGTTCCTCAATATTCATATGTAAACAAAAACTTCCCACTTTCTGTTCTTCAAACAGTACTTATGGGGATTCAGAAAAGGTCTTTTTTCAGTTTTAACTATACTGATGCTGATATTCACTCAGCAAAAGAGGTTTTGGCAAAAGTTGGTATGGAAGCATATTGCAGCAAACAGATTCATGATTTGTCCGGTGGTCAGAGACAGCGCGTAATGCTTGCCAGAGCAATGGTTTCCAATCCCGAATTAATTGTACTGGATGAGCCCACATCAAATATCGACCCTTACGGTAAGTTCTGCTTTTTTTCTTTTCTGGAGGAACTGAGCAAGGAAAAAACCATGATAATTGTAAGCCATAATATAAATATAATAGCAACAAAAATCAATTGTGTCGCCTGTGTAAACAAGTTTCTGTATTATAATTCAGAACCGGTACTTACAAAAGATATGACGGAAATACTGTACGGCACCCACGATGAGCATTCATGCTCTCTTGGCAAATACTTTATTGAAGATTCTGAATATATGGTAAAACCTGAGAGCAAAAACGATGCTTGAAATACTTCAGATGGGGTTTATTAAAAATGCTATTGTCGCAATTATTTTTGGAAGTGTACTGTGCGGGATAATAGGCAGTTATGTTGTGGTCAACAGGATAACATTTCTGGCCGGTGGTGTTGCTCATGCAAGTTTCGGAGGTGTGGGACTTGCGTTTTTTCTAAATATACCTGTATTGCCCACCACTTTTGTTTTCTCCCTGGTTGCTTCAGCACTGATAGGTATTTTGACAGTCAGGGATAGTGAAAAGATAGACACAGCTGTGGGAATTTTATGGTCTTCGGGTATGGCGGTGGGGATTATTCTGCTGGATTTGACGCCTGGTTACAAAGGTAATCTTATGGGGTATCTTTTTGGAAGTATCCTGGGTGTGTCAAACGGTGATTTACTTTTTATGGCAATTTCCACTTTTGTGGTAATTTTGTTGGTCATTGTTTTTTACAGAAATCTTGCAATCATGTCTTTTGATAGAGAATTTGCAGCGGTACAAGGTGTTCCTGTGGGTTTTTTTCATGTGCTTGTACTGGTATTTATCGGTTTTTCACTTGTTATCCTTATCAGGGTATCCGGGTTAATACTTGTTATAGCACTTTTAAGTATTCCCCCTGCGATAGCTTCCAAATTTACAAAATCTTTTTTTTCTATGATTATCTTTTCTGTTGGTATAAATCTTGTAATTGGTTTTTCCGGTCTGTATTTTTCATACTATTTCAATGTATCTTCGGGAGCATCAATAATATTGCTTTTGTCAGCACTCTACTGTATAATTGTGTTAAGTGAAACAACTTACAAATATTTCAGGAAGTACAATGAAAATTGCTTTGATAAATCCTGAAATACCTCAAAACACGGGAAATATTGCGAGACTTACTGCTGGTATCGGTGTTGAACTGATACTTGTGGGCACTATCGGTTTTTCGCTTGAAGATAGATATCTTAAAAGAGCAGGGCTTGATTACTGGGACAAAGTTAATCTGAAAGTCGTTTTGGATCTTAAAGAATTTGAATCTATGCTTGATAAGTTTGAATGCAGCGCTTTTATTTCAAAATTCGGTAATAAACTTTATACTGAAATACCTTTGGTTTCATCAGGTGACACACTTCTTGTTTTTGGTAATGAAACAAGAGGTTTGCCGGATAATTTTCATCAAAAATATTCCGATTTTTTTTACAGAATACCTATGAATGAAAATATCAGAAGCCTTAATCTTTCAAACAGTGTGGCAATTGTTGCCTATGATTATTTGAGAAGAACCGGATTTTGTTCTTTGACATAATAAAGGGAAATGTTTTTAGATGTTTTATTTGTATTAATGAGTAATGTTTTAAGGGTTTGTCCGGTAGCTCTACAGCGATGTTTATAACTTGTGGTCTATAGATTTTAACAGATATAATTTTGGCTTTTGCCGAAATATTTTAAAAAAATTATAAGGTAAGACTTTTGCATAATTCCAAATGGTCAACCCGAAGCTTCAACCTTTAGGTTTCTATATTCAAAAGTCTCAGGGTGTTTTTATGTATCAATACAAGCTTGATTTTATAAATAACGATTTGATAAGTGAGCTTGAAAATATGGGGTTAGATATTATTGAAGACAGTTTTGAAGGTAGTACTACTTTTGATATATATACTTATGACAATCTGGACAATTTATTGAAAAAATATGGAATCACTTTCTTAAAAAAATCTGTTGAAAACTCAGGATGGGAACATTACTGGAAAAAATTCTTAAAACCTTCTGTACTTGTGGAAGGTATAAGCTGCTATTATGATGAAAATGACAAAATTTCTACAGCCAAATCCATCAAACTAATCCCTGCTTTGGCATTCGGTACGGGAACACATCCAACCACAAAGCTTGCCGCAAGACTCACCAAAGATGTCACACCTGGAAAATCGTTTCTGGATGTGGGATGTGGTAGCGGTATACTCACTATACTTGCCGTACTTTGTGGTGCATCCGGATGGTATGCTTTTGATAATGATAAAATGGCTGTGTTTAATGCCAAAAACAATATGGAGATTAATAATATATTTAGTAATTATTTATGGTGCGGTGACATTAGTTCTTTACGGACAGGTTTTTATGCTGATATAGTTTGTGCCAATATTATTTCTTCAGTGTTGCTGAAAATCAATACAAAATTATTGGAATGTGCCAAATCTTGCATTATTTTATCCGGTATCCAGACTGAGGAAATGGAGGCCTTCAAAAGTATGTTTGATTTTTCCGGTCTCTTTATTGAAAATGAAATTCATGAAAACGGATGGGGTGCTCTGAGATTATGCAGATAACAGCTTTTATTGGTGATGTACATGGCTGCGTAAAAAGTCTTGAAGTTCTTCTGAATAAACTTTTGAAAAATTATCCCATTCAACAGATTGTATTTTTAGGCGATTTGGTAGATAGAGGTATTTACTCCCGTGAAGTCCTGCAACTGGTAACAGAGTTGAAAAGTGATTTTTCTGTGGAGGTGATGCGGGGTAATCACGAAGATATGATGCTGGACTTTGCTGAGGGTATTCGTAATTATAAAAAAAATGACTGGCTCTCTAACGGAGGAAAGGAAACTATTATTTCAATATCGGGGATGAAACTTTATAAACGCTTTTTAATGGGCGAAAATATATTCGAGGCGTTTGGCTGTGATTTAAAACAATTTGATAGTGTTTTAAAGAATCTGAAACTTTACTATATTTTTACCTTCACCGATAAAAAGATATTTGTAAGTCACGCAGGGCTCTCTGATTTTTCGAAGCCACCGGAGGAGCAATTGGAAGATATCGGCATATTTTTCAGAAAAATAAAATATCCCTATTTATGGAGTAGAGAAATTACCCATATGAATGAAAAGTATTTTGATTATACAATTATTCACGGTCATACACCGATTAACAAAATTATCAGCAGGAGAAGCGGAACTGCGCCTTTATTCAAAAAAGACGCAAACGGCAATATTCTTACGATTAATGTCGATACCGGATGCGTTTATGGTGACAGCCTGTCAGCAGTGCTTACAGAGAATGGTCTTGATTTTGAATCGGAAACGGTTAAATGCAAAAAATGAAAAGATTTTACTATAATATAGAGTTTACAGAATATATTGATATCGAAGGGAATGTTTACAACCATATCAGAAATGTACTGAGATTGAATGTCGGTGATACGGTTTTTCTGGCTAATGATAAAAATTTCGGGATTTATGAACTGATAAATTTTCATAAAAAAAGTATCAAAGGAAAGCTTAAAGAAATTTTACCCCACAAAGTTCCTGACTATGAGCTTGTTATATATATTTCCGTTATCAAAAACCGTTATATGAACTATATATTGGAAAAACTTGGTGAGATCGGTGTTACAGAAATAATTCCTGTATATTCTGATTACTCCACTGCAACGGTAACGGGTAAAACATTTAGCAGATACAGGGAACATGTGTGCAACGGTGCACTGCAGGCTGAACATAATTTTCTCCCTTCACTTCATTCTGTTATGAAAATTGGTGATGTAGCTGCTATCGATTCAAAAAATTATCTTTTGTCAGCAAGAGGAAATAACAGAGGAGTTCCCGAGTTGTACAATAAAAATGTCTGCCTTTTTTTAGGTCCTGAAGGAGGACTTAGTAAGGATGAAACAACTTTATTAATTCAAAAAGGGTTTGAGCCTCTGACTCCTTTTAAATCCATTTTGAAGGCTGAAACTGCAGCAATTGTTTTTTCAGGTATGTTTAGAATATTGATGGAAAATTTATGAACAGAGACTTTTTTGATTCTCAGGATGAATATTTCATGGATAAAGCCATTGAAATGGCCCAAAAAGCGTTTAAGATTGGAGATGTCCCTGTTGGTGCAGTTGTTGTATACGAGGGGAAGATTATTGGCAAAGGTTTTAATAAAAAAGAATTTTCTGGTGACGCATCAGCTCATGCAGAAATGCTGGCTATGAGGCAAGCCTGCAGAACTTTTGGAGATTGGAGGTTATTGGGCTGCAAACTTTATTCCACAGCAGAACCCTGCTTGATGTGCGCAGGTGCTATTTTGCATTTTAGAATAGAGGAGGTTGTCTTTGGTGTGAGAGAATCTAAATTCGGAGGTGTTTGCAGTAGAACAAACCTTTTTGATATTAACGGCCTTAATCATTACGTGAAATATCGGGAAGGTATTAAATCAGAGGAAATAGCTGCTTTAATGCAAAATTTTTTCAGATGTATCAGATTGAAAACCTAATTTTTATTTTAAAGTTTGCAATCAAATAATTTATCATATATGAACTATTGTTACCATACATGATCAAGTTATTATGTTAATTAACAAAAATATGGAGGAAACAAATGCTAAAAAAAATACCATTTATAAGAAAATTTTTTTTGATATTGCTTACAGTTTTATTTATTACAAGTATAGCTGTAAGTGTCAAAGCATCAGAGAGTAAAAACAATTATCAGTTTATAAAAAACACAGTGGAAGAAAATTTTAAAGCCAACCTCGAACAAAGGGGAATGAGTAACATTGAGCTTGATGCTGAGATTTTATCAGAAATGGAAACACCAAAGGGATTCTATTTCGTTAAAGTAAATATTAACGATAGGGATAATAATAAACAGGCGACAGACTATATTATTACTAACGGTGAATATTTATTGCCAGATGTTATAGACATATCCCAGGGGGAAAGTATAAAAAGTTCACTGGCTTTTCGTTACGATGTTTACGATATTAATACCGAAGGTTTAACATTAATTTATGGGAAAAAATCCGCCGACAATATTATTGTTGATATAAGTGATTTCCAGTGTCCATACTGCAAAAGAGCTTATAAATATATTAAGGAAAAAGTAAAAGATATGGACAATGTGGCTGTATATAAAGTCCATTTACCATTAAAAATACACAACAAAGCGGTTATTTATGCTAAAATTTTTGAAGCGGGGAAGATGCTTGGGGTGAATTTTGCCGATGAACTCTACAGCGGTGAATATGATAAAATGGATAAAAATGAAATATTGGAAAAATTTGCCGCTAAAACAGATAATCCTGAGAAATTCAAAACACTTGTTAATTCAGACAGGGTTCAGAAAAAACTTGACAGAAGCAAACAACTCGCAGAAAGTCTTGGTGTAAATTCGACACCTGTTGTGTTCTTCAACGGTCGTAAAGTGGAGGGATTTAATACTGAGTTAATTGATAAAGGTCTTGAACTTTTCAACTAAACTGTTTTAATGTAGCATTTAAGTTTGAAAAACAGGAGCGTTTTTATGTCGGTACAACCTTTGGAATTTGAACAGCCAATTGCTGATTTGGAAAAAAAGATAGAAGAATTGAAAAACATGTCCTCACTGTCGGATCAGGATATGAAGGGGGAGCTGCGGGGGCTTGAAAAGAAGCTTGAAAGAGTTAAAGCCAATATTTATAACTCACTTACTCCAGCACAGAAGGTCATGGTAGCAAGACATCCAAACCGCCCTTATTTTCTGGATTATATAAGGATGCTCTTTACCGATTTTGTAGAATTGCATGGCGACAGAAACTTCAGGGATGACCCTGCCATTATTGCTGGTATGGCTAAATTCGAGGGTGAGCCTGTTGTTGTTGTGGGGCACCAGAAGGGCAGAAATACTAAAGAGAATATTTACAGAAATTTTGGGATGGCACATCCCGAAGGTTACAGAAAGGCGTTGAGGATTTTTGAAATGGCTGAAAAATATCAGCGTCCTATTTTTACTTTTGTTGATACGCCGGGTGCTTATCCGGGAATAGGTGCTGAAGAAAGAGGGCAGGCTGAAGCTATAGCAAGAAATCTTAGGGAAATGGCAGGATTAACTGTTCCTTTTATTACACTTATTACCGGTGAAGGTGGAAGTGGAGGTGCTCTTGGCATAGCTATGGGCAATCGCGTAATTATGATGGAGCACTCCATATATGCCGTAATCAGCCCGGAGGGGTGTGCGTCAATATTGTGGAAAGATGCCAGTTATTCCGATAAAGCTGCAGAAGCTTTGAAACTCACAGCTCAGGATTTATATAAGCTTAAAGTTATAGACGAAATAGTTAAGGAGCCTCTTGGTGGGGCTCACAGGGATTATATAAAAACGGCGGAAAATGTCAAAGAGGCGCTAAAAAAACATTTGAACGATTTGAAGCAACTTTCACCTGAAAGGCTGTTTGAGTACAGGTGTGAAAAGTATATGTCAATGGGGGTCTTTGCTGAGCAGTAATCGGGAAATTATACAGCTGCCGGTGGATGTGTCCAATAAAATTGCTGCCGGTGAAGTGATTGATCGCCCGTGCAATGTAATTAAAGAGCTTCTTGAAAACGCAGTTGATGCCGGTGCTGAAAATATTACCGTAGAAATTACAGATGGCGGTATCAGTCTGATAAAGGTAACAGATGATGGCAGGGGCATTTTGCCGGAAGATTTGCCGGTTACTGTTAGCCGGTTTGCTACCAGTAAAATAAACAGTATTGATGACATATACTGTCTTAATACATTCGGTTTTCGCGGAGAGGCACTGGCTGCTGTAAGCTCCGTTAGCGATTTCTGCATAAAATCCAAAAGAAAAGGTTATGATTGCTTTTCTCTCTCCGTTTATTTTGGTAATACTGGTGAGATTAAGCCAGCTGCAGGTCTCGACGGAACTGTTGTTACTGTCAAAAATCTTTTCGAAAACATTCCAGCCCGAAGGAAATTCTTAAAAACACCTGCTGCTGAGCAACGTGAAATTGTCAAGTTTATAAAACAATTTTCCCTGGTTAACTACCATATTTGCCTCAAGCTCATTGTAAACGACAAAAAAACACTGGTTTTTTCCAAAGATGATGGGATGCTTTCAAGAGCTAAAAAGGTATTTAATGAAGAAAATCTATTATACCTTAACAATAAATATGATGATTTAAATATAGAAGCTGTCATTTCAACACCGGAAATCCAGAAACTCAGGAAAGATAACCTTGTTGTTGGTGTAAACGGCCGCGTTATTAGAGATAATATGCTTGTCCAGTGTATTGTAAAAGCATATAAAAGACTTCTTCCCGAAGGGAAATATCCGGTGGGTTGTGTAGTTCTTTATTTGGATTCCTCAGATTTGGACGTAAATGTTCATCCTGCAAAACTGTTTGTAAAATTTCTGAATTCAGGCGAAATATTCTCTTTTGTGTATGACAGTATTTCTTCTAAATTAGGGGAATTAACGGCTGCACCTGAATATGATAACTCCGGATATGAAAGCTTAATCAATAATCAAGAAATTAGCTACAACCATATAGTACAAAAGAACAAAGAGCTTTATGATAAACCCGGCTATAGTCATGATAAGCTTAATAGTTCAAGTGTTTACGATCTTTTAAACAGCCAAACATACAGCGCATTTGAGGTTGAAAGTGATAGTGTGTATGACGATGAATACGACTTCAGAGTGGTGGGTCAGCTTTTCAATACAGTTATCATTTGTGAGTTCGAAGATTTTTACTACTTGATTGACCAGCATATTGCACATGAACGGATACTGTATGAAAAATATAAAAGTGAGTCTTTTGAAACGGAGATATCATCCATTAATTTAACAGAGCCTATTACCATAAATCTCAACAAAGATGAATGTGAGCTACTGTTTTCAAATAAAGATATTTTAGTAGAATTTGGTTATGACATTGAAGATTTCGGTGGGACAAGTGTAAAAGTTAACAGAATACCTTCTGAAATTATTAATAAAGATATAAAACAGGAAATTGCAGATATTTTGCAGGAAATTGAATTTTTGACAAAAAGAGGAGTGAAGGATTCTACTCTTGTAGTTATGTCCTGCAAATCAGCGATTAAAGCTGGTGAAAGACTTAGTGCATATGAGATGAAACATCTTGTGCTGGAGTTGCTAAAAACCAAAAATCCCTTTACCTGTCCACACGGTAGACCTATTATCTTCAAACAAGCCAAAGAAGAGCTTTTCAGGAAGTTTCATCGATGAACAGAGTACCCGTTATCACCGGAGTCACAGCTACCGGAAAAACGGATTTTGTAAAAAATCTGCATTTTTTGGCAGAACAGAGCAAATTAGCAAAAAAAATTGAAATAATTAATGCCGATGCCTTTCAGGTGTATAGGTATATGAATATAGGTACTGCCAAGCCCCCTGAAAATATTTTAAGAAAAATCCCCCATCATTTAATTGACATCTTATATCCTGATGAAGACTACTCTGCTGGCAAATTTTTCAAATTTGCTGAAAACATTATCTCTGATATTTACAAAAGAGGGAATCTCCCGATTGTCGTGGGTGGGACGGGGATGTATATTGAAATATTAATCAAAGGTATTTTTGACGGTCCGGCCAAGAGTGAAGAGTTACGCTTTAAATATTCAGATATTATGGAAAAATACGGACTGGATAAGTTATATGAGATGCTTAAAGCCAATGACCCTGAATATGCGTCTAAAGTATCCCCAAATGATAAAAACAGAATAATCCGGGCTTTAGAAGTTTGCGAATTAACCGGTATGACTTTTAACCAATGCCATAGAAAATTTCACAGAAATCCTGCTTATAGATACGATGTTTATGTGTTTACCGGAGATAGAAAAAAAATTTATGAAAAAATTAATAGCCGCGTGGATAAGATGTTTGATAACGGATGGATTGATGAAGTGAAAAGATTGCTGGATATGGGTTATAATCCGCACCTTGACTCTTTTGATGCTATTGGTTACAGACAGGTGGTTTCATTTTTAAATGGTGAATGTACATACGATAATGCTGTTCGTGAAATAAAGAAAAAAACAAGAAATTTTGCTAAAAGGCAGATTACTTGGTTCAGACATATGAAAGATATCGAATATATCGATGCTTTTGATAAAAATGCTCTTGCGGATTTACATCAAAAACTTCTTTCCAGGCTGAACTGAGAATCTACACGATTGTTGCTTGATGTTTTTGGGCTATTAAGCTATAATTTTTTCCTATTGAAAATTGTTGTAAATAATATAATAATACGATTATTAACATTTTAATAATCTCTTAATTTTAGAATATAGTAACCATAGCGAGGGGATATAATGGGCAAAAAAGTGAATATCCAAGATGTTTTTCTTAACTATGTAAGAAAAAAGAGAATTGCTGTTTCTGTTTATTTAACCAATGGTGTAAAAATTGATGGAGTTATCAAAGGTTTTGATAATTTTGTCATTATACTGAAAGATGATGCCCAGAAAATGATTTATAAACATGCTATTTCGACAATTATTCCAAGTATCGAAATTGATGATTTAGAAATAGAATAATAAAGCGGATTTGAGTATGGTTTATGGCGGTGGTTTGCGCGAACCGCTTAAAGTGGTATTGTATAATGCTATATTATATAATACCACATATATTAATGACCCGGATATGTTATTAAAACCTCTGTTCGGCCTACCTGTCGTTAAATCGGAGATTTTTCCTTTTTCGCATACACAATATTATGTGAATGAGATGGGAAGTAGTCTGAGTAAATATTTTGCAGGCTATTCTTTTCAAATATATCCGGATGAGATCTTGAGGTATAAACTTATAACTGTTGATCTGGAAAGATCTTTTATGGTGGATGGCAAAAGGATTATCAATATTGATCCTGGCTATGTTGCATTGGAAAAGGTGGTCGCTGCAAGCACTAAAAATTTTTCTCATAGAATATATTTAGGATCCAACATATATGCTGATTTACAACTTTATCGCAAAAAAGGGGTTTTTAGAAGTCTTCCTTGGACATTTTATGATTATAAACAGCCGTTTGTCTTAAATTTTTTTGACGAACTAAGAAATAATTTGTTATAGTTTAAAATCAAAACTATAAGGTGAGATGTGAAAGATTTTGAAAAATTTGTGGATACTCTTTCAACAATGATTGTAGAAATGCTCATGGAGCTTAAAAGAAACAATAAGTCATTGGATAAAAACACGTTAAGGAATTACATAAAAAATAATGAAAATTTTATAAGTCTGTTAACTGTAGAGGAATACAGAAAGTGCAATGAAAATCTGAAATCCTACATCCTTGATAAAATTAAGCATTTGAATAATTTCCATAAAAATGAAGAGTTGAATAAGATTGAAAACGAGCTTATTCATGCCAACGAGTATTGCGAAATTGTAGATAAAACTATAGATTTCATTAGTGTGAATATTGCAGATTTTGAAAAAGTATCTTTCCTCTTTTCTAAAATCAAATTAATATTGGAAAAGGTAATTAATCGTGTGACATATATTTCTCATCAGATTTTTGATTTACTAGATGAAAGCATTGATCTTATGAATTCTGATACTTATGTGGATAAAAAAATTCTTGATGAGTTAAATAGTATGACATCTCTTGTCAACAATAAAGATGAAATAGATAATATTTTACAAGAAATTACCGGGGATTTAGACAAACTTATAGGTAGAATTGAAGAAAAACTTCTTAAAAAAGATAAAACCCTTGAAAAGATAAGGATGAATAAAAATAGCCTTGACAGTGAATTTAGTGAATACAAAAATCAAGCAAACGAACTTGACAAGTTAAAAGCAGAATTGAATAAGTTTAGAGTAGAGACGATTACAGATTTTTTAACAGGCCTTTACAACAAAAAATATCTTGAGAATAAACTTAAGGAGCATTTGGATTTAAACAAACGATATGGTAAAATATTCTCTGTTATCTTTTTGGATATAGATGATTTTAAATATGTTAATGATACATAC
>Ga0079289_100194_pt1 | contig 14391 bp, 9 predicted proteins | sample Wag42014_10_20_FD_76336 | JGI IMG/M metagenome (GOLD analysis project Ga0079289, IMG submission 76336) | Deep subsurface shale carbon reservoir microbial communities from Ohio, USA - Utica-2 Time Series 2014_10_20 ...
CGGAAGCGCTCCCGGGCGACATAGCGGTTTTCTTCCATCCAGAAGACGTCGAGATGCCGTACCACCTCATGATATTCGTCGGGAACCTGAACCTCGCTGATCACGAAGGGTGGTTCGTGTACCATACGGGTCCGATCGGAGAAAGCCCGGGAGAGCTCAGATTCGTCAGATACTCCGAACTTGTGAACTATGACCCCTCCTGGGCACCCCTTGAGATAAATCCGTACTTTCTCGGGTTTTACAGGTTCAGGTTTTTGGAGTGATTTTGTGTACAATTTGAGTGGAATACAGCAAATTTAACAAAGACAGCGTTGTTTTTATCACAAAATACTTTGATACATTCTACTTCTATGATATCCAATGTCATATAGAGAATTTGAATAAGGTGGTACGCAGAGTTACGTATTTGCTTTTTAGATGATGAACGGATATAGTTATTTGATTTTAATTTCAGGTAAAGTATCACTGAACTCATTATCGATTAGACTTATTTGGCTCTTAATGATTTTTCTCATTTTTATTGCTGGTTTTAAACAAAACGTTTCAAATTCATTTTTGCTAATGTCATCTCTCTCGTGTACATGGGGGAAAATCAGTTTTAAATATCCTGTGCATATTTTTACTATAGCTCTAGTATCCCTCGTATCTGCATTTTTAGGTATATCTAACAAAGAATCCACTATCTTAGTAAAATCTGGAGTTGTTCTTAGCTTATGTAATATTTCAGAGAAATATTCAACATTCAATGCGTATCCTCTCAACTTTAAATCTTCTCGCATTCTAGGTAATTTCCATCCTTCAATGAAACCATGGAATCTGTCTAGCAAAGCAGAATCTTGAAAGAATTTTGGTAAATTAACGAAGTATTTGCTATGTAGTGGTTTTCTATCTTTTGTTAGTGGAATATTTCCCAATAACATGAAACCTGCAGAAGAAACCCCTCTATAGTTTGCCACAGAAAAATTCCCTGATTCCAAATAATTTTTTAAAGCTCCCTGTAATTCGCTTGGATCTGTAAATGTTATACTCTCAATCTCATCTAAGACTACAAAATCATAGCGGGTTATTATACCGGGAGTCGAACGAGCTACATCGTAAAGCAACTTTGCCCTTGAAACAGTGCCGCCACTTATAACCCAACCGTATTTACTTAAATTATTAAATGTATAAGACTTGCCCGTTCCTTTAGGTGCCAATTCTATCATATTCAAGTTTGGTTCAACAAAAACGAGAAGTCGGGCTAGAAATAATAACTTTTGAGAAAGTGATTCGAACCCATTGGGGTTGTATTCCATAGAACGTATTAAAAGATCTATCCACTCTTCTAAAGTAAATTCCTTTCGTTTCTCTCTGAAATATTCTACATCTACTTCATAAGGTTTAAATGGTTTATAATCCACTATTTCTATTGTTCCTTTTTGTTTTCCTTCGGGTGGAATATAAGCTAATTTAACGACACCCCAAACTTCTCCTCCTTTCAACTCCAGATACTTCTTAGCAACATGAGGGGGAATTCGTCCTTCGTCGAGTTTTATACCGATATCAGGTATAGAGAATCTCAATATTCCTGACTTTATATCTGGCTCCACTATAATTCTCGCAAGCAATGTAACTTCTTTTAAGTCATTTAAAAGAGTCCCTTTTATTTTGCTTCCTTTATGTGCAATGTGGGTATTCAAAAAAAGTTTTAAAGCATCTACATCCAAATTTCCAAATTCGTCTGTAAACTTCCTTAATATCCAATCCTTAACAAAAGATGGAAGATTATATCCAGAAAACATTCTATATTCTTTTGGACTTTTAAACACAGATTCCTCTGAAAATATTTTCTTTATCTTTTCATCTAACTCATTCATAAAAGATCCCTCTCTTTAAATCCTCCTCTGATAGTTACATTTATTTGATAGTTCATATCCCCTATCTTCAACATTATCGTGTATGTCCCAGCTTTTAAACCTTTTAGATCTATTTTATAGATATCATTCTCTTTCTCGTACGACATATTCAATAATTGTTCATTGAAGAAAGCTTCAGGAATATACGAAGGTTGTGGATATATTTTGAATTGAACTACAGGATTGGTTATCCATACCTCAGGATCAGTAAGTTCAATTTTATATTTAATTTCATCTTTATTTTTTTCAGTTTCTATTACAATATAAGGCACCAAAACTTCTTCAGGCGTGGCACCTCCATGGACTTCTCTATAAGGAGTGTTATTTAATGACACATGTTTCAATGCCACAAGGACTTTTCTATCCCGGCAATTTCCTTCATCAACATTCCAAACAATAAAATATTCGTCATCTTTATAATCTATCTTGTCAATCCACATGTATCTTCCCTCATGTTCGGCGTTTGAAAAATTGAATCTTTTGAAGTTATCAAAATCCTTCAAACACAAAAAACTGAATCCATGATCTGAAACAATACATATTCTATCGTCCGGCATTTCCATAATTTTCTTCACAATTTCTTCTATAAGTTCAATTTCTTTGATTAAATCATCTGGATAATTATATGATTTTTGGTTATGTATATGATTATCTAAATCTTCAATTCTTTCAAATTCATATCTATTGCATTTTGTAATGCTTGGCAAATTGACTCGTGTAAGCATTTTCTTTTTTATAATTTTTCCGTTCTCTTTGCCATATTTGTTAAGTAGATTAACTATTAACGGAAACCACTCAGCTCCCAATCCATCTATCCACACATATTTGAAATCTTTTGCTATTTCTGCTTTAGGCAAAGAATAATACCAATTCGAAAAAGTAGACTTATCTTTGTTTTTGTTACTAATTAATTCTTCTATTTTTTGAGATTTAGTATGCCTTATTTTCGAACAGTTGTACTTTTTAAAGTATTCAAGTATCCAATTATCCACTTCATTATCGGGCTTTATTAAGTCCCAATCCAGATAATATGCTAATTCTGGATAAACTCTTTTTAGATCAGGAATAATTTCTTGAATATTAATATTAGTGTTTTTTAATTCGGAAATAATATATCTTCTTTCAATAAATGTTATGTTGGTCAAATATTTGAGTTTTTTCTTTAATGGATAACTTTTTATGTTATCAAGCGCATTATCGAGTTTTCTTTCTATGAATTGAGCTGATATATTGAGTTTCTTATGTATGAAATTTAAAAATTCTCTTCTCTCGGAAAAAATATCTTCAGTTAGTGTTTCGAAAGGTAAGTTAAATATTTCTAACCATAACTTTTCTATCAAATCCTTTTCTTTTAATTCCCCTAATCTTTCGAAACATTTGTATAAATAAGAAGATTTAAACTTACCTAAAGATAACAAAAAAATTCTAATTAGCCACCTTTCATAATGTTCATTAGTTCTTAAATAGCGATCAAGAAATTCTTCAGATGTTAATTTTTCTGCGCTTCCAAGATTAAAATGACTCAAAAATATATTCTCTATAGTTAGTCCTTTTTGATTATATCTAACTGCTTCTTTTATGAGTTCATTCCAAAACTCCTTTTCATCATCTTTAAACTCTATCGGAACATTGATTTCAAAAATATCTTTAAGAAATTCTTTTTGGTTTGAAATCTCTCTCAATTCAAATACTTGATCTGGGAGAAAATTTTTATAAAAGCATGACAAAGATTTAGACAAGGATAGAATACCTTTCATGTTTCCCTTTTTCCAAACATTTAGCCATTCTTCAGTGGTAAGTACTATTTCAAAGTTTTCTGGCAGAAAAAGATTTTCATAATTTAATTCAAAATTTATTTGATATATAATTATTTTTTGAGAATGGCTTTCTAACTTCCAAATCGGTGCCCATTCTTCCTTTCTGTAAAAATTTGTCCAGAACTCTTGTTTAAATCTTTCACATAATCCAACTAATGGTATATAAATTCTTATATTATTTTGTGTTTCGATTTCAGTTAATTTTTTTAAAGTTATATAAAAATTTTCTTTATTTTGAAATCTCAAAAATTCTGAGAGCGAGGTTACGACAGCATTGTTATATATTCCCTTTATCCAATTTACTATTTCATTTGGTGTTAGCCATTGATCTTTGCTAGATAGAAGTTCCGTTATTTCTTTACTTTCAGCACCACAATCATCCTTCAGAAATCTAATAATTTCTTGTAATTCTTCGAAAGAATTAATGAAGATAAGCCTTATTGGAAACCTCCTGTCAGAGATTCTTTTAGAATTTTTATCCTGTTTTATTCTATCGTATAATTTTTCAAGAGAATAAAAGTTCTCTATTTTCATTAATCCTCCTCCAGATATTCTTTAATTGTTTTTACGATTTCGGGGTGTTTGTCTATCAGTTTAATTAAAATTTCTCTGATCTTCTCTGCGGAACAGCTTTCGATTTGTTGTTTAATATCCTGTTTAATATCCTCCACCTTTTCTTCAGATATTGAATTATTTCGGGGGGTGGCTGTTTCATTACCCTGCTTAGGGCTTCTCGATTCTTTTTGCTGGTTTTTAAGTAATTCTTTAAGTTTCCAATCTTTAACCTTTTCTCTAACTTTGCCTTCTGTCCAAGAAGCAACCTCTTCTTGCATATTTTTTCTAATGTAGTCTATAACCTCTTCTATATCCTCGGACGAAATTTCAATTCCTTCAATACTTTTCAACCACTTTTTAAACATCTCTTTCGGATTCTCTCGGATTATTAAATTGCTAAGATCATACTCTAAGCCCTCTATGGTATTTAGATAATCCTTTATCTTTTCATGTGTGAGCTCTCTATCAATTGATTGAATGAGCTCAAAAATGGTATCTATAGCTTTTTTAGTATTTTCATTTATATTCTCTGCGAATTTGAATACCCATATCGGAAATCCTTGTTTTTTAATCCATTCTCTAATTTTCCACCTTGCATCATTCAAACTTCTAACATCTTCAAGTCTAAACAAATCTTTCAGAATTTCAATAAGTTGTTCTTCATCTTTTGTTCCAAAACGAACCTCCAACTTTTCTCCACGCGTTCCTTCTCCCCAGTAATCGAATAAGGTTAGTATTTTATCTCTCATTACCTCTTTTTGAATTGGTATTCCTGTTCCCGCCTCAAAAATTTTACCGATGTATTCCCTCATTAAAAAGCTAATTGCCGCCATACTAACCATATTGAGGTATAACCCATATGGTGGTTTGGTCAGGAACCTTAGAGCTTCCCCTAGATTAAACACTCCGTTGCTCTTTTCTTTTTCAAAGACTTTTCTTACTTCTAAATACATCTTTTTTAGAGGATGATTTTCAGGAACATCATCTTTTATTTTCAGATTTGCATCTACGATGTATTCTCCGTTGTTATCTTTTATAATCTCTCGTAAATATTTTTCTAGACTTCCAGATGTTTTTTCTTCTATATCCTCTCTACTATTGGCGAATAAAAATATTTCGACAGAAGTTTTAGATCGTTTGTATGTCCAAATGTTTCTATTCTTTTGAGTTCTAGCTATATTCTCTAAACCATAGGAAAATATCTTTCTGGACAATTCCTCGTTTATCTTTCTACTAAATTGATTCATCAGTTCTTTACCAGTCTCATCCCGAAAAAACCACTCGATGTATCCAGATTTTACTTGGTTGATCCAGTCGTCAATAATTTTCCTTGCATATTCCTCGTTTATCCTTCTCTCTTCAGTATAATTATGTCTGTCTGCAACTATCGCCCTTGCTTTATACTCTATGAATCTATTGAATGTTTTATTATCCAAAATTATTTCAGATACAACAAAAATTATATTTCTAAAGTCATCATTAGAAATACTCTTTAATATATCTTTTATTTGTTGTAGTTCTTGATCATTTTTTCCTAAAAACAAACACAAGTGAATTGCATGGTCTTTTTTAAAGGCTTTTTCTATTTTACTCCTTATTAGATATTCTTTTGAATTAGCGTCCATTATTATGAACTCAACATCTCTATTTACGGAAGCTCTAATCGTGTCTTGTAGCTCTTTTTTTTGCTCTCCATTAAGTATTCTGTCAATTGTATCATATTCATTTTTTATCTTATTTTTCTCAGTTTCAACTTCTCTCGAGTGTAGACTTGAGCTTGTAATTAAGTATAAGTTATCTGGTGTTTTATTGATAATTTGCTTTTCATCAATGAATGATAGGATGACAGTTAAATCTTTCTGATTAATAACACCAGCAAAAAGATTTATTATGTTCTTCTCGGAAGGAGCAACAAGAGAAAATTCCCCAACCTCCACAAATCCGTAAAGAAGGTTTAGAAGAAGAACTCCTTTAAACACAGATAAATATTCATCACCTTTCTCTTCCAAAGAGTTCTTATGTAGTTTATATTTTTCCAACACGGCATGAACTTTTTCACTTTCCATCCTTTCAAATTCTTCATAGAAAAAGTCCCAGAGATAATCTGCTGTCAAAAATATCTTTCCTTTTTCTTCTGGATTTTCTTTTATGAATTTCTTGAAGCTGATTTCCGCTCCAGCCTTACCATAAAGGAATTCGAATATACTCCTTTCTGTAGAGCCAATATTTCTTCCTATAAAAGTTGCTAAATATGCAGTATAAGGATGGATAGGGAAAAGGTTCTCTAAGGATTTTTGAACTTTTGTTCCTTCACTTCCTGTAATTTCTTCTATTAAAGGTTTCACTGAATCTATGTATTCATCTTTGATTTTTATAAATCTGTCCATATCTTTTTTCTTAATAGCAGCGTCGATAATGTGGTAAGTAGTTACAGGCTCCATTGAATAATCCAACACTTTAAATCTTCCAAGAACTTTCTCTACATCATCTCTTGAAATATTTGTCTGATAGGGTTTTCTATGGGCAACAACAAACAAATAAACACCTTTATTGATAGATAGTTCTGCTATATTCTGCAATTCCGTCAATAATAGACCAGATTTAGGGAGTTCCAAAATCCCGGTGAATTCATCCCAATAAATTACTAAATAATCTGCAATTCCTTTATCTTTTAGTTCGTTTCTTACCTCTACCAACCAGTTTGCAATATTTTCAGTAGAAAAGTGAATGCTTTTTTGTGAAAGTGCCTCTTCTATCTTGGTTAATATATATTCATCCCCTTGTTGAAGTTTAGAAATTATATCTTCCTTGGTCCCGTAGAACTCTAACTCTGTTCCTTTGAAAACTCTTTCCCAATTTATCTCATCACTTTTTAATTTTGTGATTATTTTATCAAAATCGGTTTTTGTAGTGAGTTCGATTCCTTCTTTCTTTAAGGAATTTTTTGTTGCTTTTTCAAGTACCAATGCAAGGGTCCTATTATCAATAACAGAAGATGTTCCTTTTAAAATAACCGGAAAAACCCTATTATTTTTACGGAAATTTTTTATTTTAAACTTTATCTGCCCTTCTAGATTTTCGATGAAATCATTTATCTCATCAAGTTCATCGAAAAGAATGTGTTTTACTACAGCAGTTGCGTGGCTTTTTCCAGTGCCATAAGCTCCCTGAAGCCATATCGATTTTCTTTCTTCAGGGTTGCTACTCTCAAGTGAGTTTATTGTTTCCGATAGCATTTTATAAAATTTCTCATTAGGAATAAATTGTTTCCAATATGTTCCAATTTCATTTTCCAAATCATAAACCGGTTGAAAGTAATCATTTAATTCTATAATTTCTTCATACCTCATTTTAATTTCCCCTCTGCAATTCTTACTATATCCAAAGATGAAAGGTCCTCTCTCAAGTAAATATTGTCTAAGTCGGCAATTAAATCTACCCTTAAGATTTGCTCTTTATCTTCCTGAAGACCCCTTAAAATTTTTTCTAATTTATCTTTTGAAATTCCAAATAACTTATATGGTCCTCCTTTGAATTCTTTGCCGTACAATTCCGATACGGTGAAATCCCTACTTCCTACATGCTCTGCTGCCTTATAAAGGCTGTATGCAACCGACAATGGGTGAATATTGTCTGTGCCAATTTTTTTTACGTATCTTTCCCTTCCCTCTTTTTCTATTATTCCTATCTTTAATTCTTTGCCTAAAGGAGAAAATTCAAAAGTGTTAAACAGAGAAGAGAGACCACTCTTTATTGTCCTTTCCGATATAGTGTTATCCAGTTCTGCTACCATTTCAGTAATTTCTTTTACGGATTTAATTTCATTCCACTCTATATTTTCAATAAAGAATCTACAAACTGGTGAGTTGTAATACAAATTTGCCCAAATCAATTCCCAAGCAAGGTTTTTATGTCGTAAGTAGATCTCCCTAATATTTTTCGCCAATGGAGTGGGTAATTTATCCTTAGTTATGAGTTCAGCATCTAATAACCAGACTTTCATGCTTTCTATCTGTTTGTTGCCCAAATTATTCTCAGCAAACCATTCTTCTGGATTATTTAAAAAGCCACTTAACCAATCATCTCTTAAACCAAAAGTCAAATATCTTCCAAATCCTTTTAATTTACTATCTCTGCTCATTTTGCCCATATTCCTACCACCTTCTGCCATTTGTAATGATTTTGCAACTAAACACCCTTTCTCAACAAAATACAAGCAATTTCCACAATGAGTACATAAATTACCATCTATTTTGACACTAGGAAGTACATACAATGCATTAGTTGGACATTCCGCTTCACATGCACCACAATTAACACAATAAGTGGTTTTATAAAGTATGCGTTTGATTTTATTTTCAAATACTTTATCATTGGCGGTTTGTATTTCAACGACCTCATTTTTATGTTTTTTTAATATATTAAATTGATGAGTGTTGTTGCTAACTTTTATTTCCCCTTCTGTTTTATTGTTTGGGCTGTGTTTATAGAAAATGTCCCCTACTACTTTGACCCATTCAAGAAAATTTTCGCTAGAATTTCTAGTATTCCTAATTATACCAACCAATTTGCCATCTTCTGAGATCAATTCCAGGTGTTTTCCATTACTGTTAATTCCTTCCCCACCTGCTCTTTTTTTCCATTGTCCTTGGATTATGTACTCTTGAATTTTCATTGGATCTTCAACGCCTAGGTAATTTATATAATTTTCTAATATTTTAACATATTTATCAATAAGATCGCTATGCATACTGTATATAATGTACTCCGACCATTCCGATGCAAAAGGGCACACAGAACATCCAACTCTGTTCAAACCATATCTATACCCTTTATTCATACGTAAGTTTCTGTAGTAAAGGTACAAGAACACTTCTAAAGTATTCCAGTCTCTAATAACTTCTGCATTAATTTGCAAAATATGTTTTGCCTCTATCCCCAATCGCTGGTAATTACTGCGTCGAGCGCTTTCTTCTGAGCGAATACCATCAAAAACAATCAATTTAGTTTTACTATTCTCACCTGCTGTTTTTCCAAAAATCGCTTTGATGATTCTTATAAAAGGTGCGGTTTTGGCAACAGTACAACACCACCTATGAACTCTACTAGGCGGACCGAATTCCTTCCAGAACTCCATCATTGGTTTCGGTGGCTTTGCTACGTAAAATTTTAATCCAGGATATCGTTTCTCATACTCTTCTTTAGTTTTTTCTACATTTTCATATGTATACGGAATTTCCATTGTGGTGTCTGAAAAGATAACTACTAAATCATCGCAAGGTACAACTCTTGTTACAAGGTCTAATACGACCTGTGAATCTTTTCCTCCACTATAAGACACAGCAAATAGGTATCCCTTTTTTTTGTAAACTTTATATGTATGCTCTATAAAATCCAAAGCTTCATTCTCCAACACAAATAAAGCTTCTTTATTTTTTTCAATCACCTTCTTAATATCTATTGGTTCCAACTTGAGATTTTGTCCTTTTTCGATGAGTATTATTTCAGGTGGTTCAAATATGTTTCCGCCTTTAGCCTCAGCTACTAGTTCCCCTTTATAGTAATATCTTCTTCCAATAGCCCAGAGCAATGGTTCTTGAGCTTTAGGGTATTCCCAGAATTCATTAAAGCCCAAAAGATCTAATTCTTCAAAAAAAACAGGACGCGGCGGAGCTATAACGTTGGAACCATTCGCATCATTCACTAACAAAACACCATTCGAAACACAATCCCAAGTTACTTTATACATCTTTTCTCCACCTTACTGTTGTTTTTGACCACGAGTTTATAATCTAACATTTTTCAGATATCTGAACTCATGAAGGAATAAAAAATCAAGAGAAAGAACTAAGACTGAAACTAAATATTCACTTCTCGTCAACAGAATCAAAGGGTAATCTCACAAAATCGAACAATGAATTTTGTCCAGGGATCACTTTATGTCTTTTTTTTAATAATACACTGCTAACCACTTTTATTGTTTCAGTACTCCACTTTAAATAAAAGTCTCTATCTTTCTAGAACAAATCTTTCAAGTTAATCTGTCTGATTTTCCCAAGTTTTGAGTTTATCATTTTATAGCCTTTTTTTGATTCACAAACAAGAGTATTCGCAACTGTCAGATGATATCCCTTGTTCTTTTTTTTCATTTATTATAACATTCTAGTAGCCTAAAGGCAAGTGTTCTGATAAATAACTTCACTATGACGTTTTCCTTAAAACTCCCTATGAAATCATCATACTAAAAATTGAAGACATTGACAGAGGATATGAAGAAAGAACTCAGGAAAGAGTTGCCTGGTTTTGAATATCTTAGGAAAGGATGGCCGGTATGCGTAAAAACCCATATATGGTATAGTAATTATAACACAATTGTAAATGAATTTAACAGGCAATGTCTCAGTTTTTTGCTTTGCGAGGTACGAGCTGGTCTTGGAAGGATGTCAGAGATTGAAAAAACTCTTCAGAGAGGCTTTTGATGAAGAATAATACAAACAAAGCCGCCTTCTCAGGCGGCTTTATCTTAAACAGAGTTCTGTCTCAAGCCTGCTGAAGGACCTTTTTGACTTCGTCTAAAGACGGTATTTTGCCGGAGATGACAACTTTTCCATCCACCGCTACTGCGGGGGTTGCCACAACACCTCTTGAGATGATTTCGTTTATGTCCTGAACCTTTTCAACGACTGCATCGATTCCCAGTTCTTCGATTGCCATTCTCACGATTTTTTCTGTCTGTTTGCACTTTGGACACCCTTTTCCAAGTATCTCCACCTTCTTTGCCATACTATCCCTCCTTCTAAATTGCTCCGTATATCATTCCAAACAGAGCGGAAAAGATAACCACAAGACCAAAGTAGGTGAAAGCCTTTTTCCTTCCAAGAAGCTTTGTTATAACGATCATGCTCGGCAGGCTGAGGGAATTACCGGCCATGAGAAGAGCAAGAGTTGGACCTTTTGCCATTCCAAGTTCTCGCAGAGCCTGAACTATTGGAACCTCCGTAAGAGTGGCAAAGTACATGAGAGTTCCTATGACGGCCGCTGCAAGATTTGACAAGAAGCTGTTGTTTCCAAGAAGTGCCGTTACCACCTGCTGGGGCAGAAGTTTTGTCAGAACACCTGCGAAGAACACACCGATGAAGAGATATGGCAGTATCTTCTTTGCGAAGTCCCAGGTTTCGTACAGCCAGTTTTCAACGGTGTCTCTTTTGAAACCAAACAAAGCCATGAAAACTGCGGAGATTCCGAGTAATGTCATCAGGGAATATTTGAAAGTCTGGTTGATAGCAAGAGAACTCGTTACCAGAAATCCAAGCTGTATCAGGAAGAATATTATTCCTCTTACGCCGTATTGATCGTCATCGGAAGTGAACGCGAGTCCACCTTCTCCCCTTTCCTGATAGATCATTTCCATGATCAAACCTATCATGACGGCCGCTGTTATCGTTGCGATGAGACGAGCAAGTCCCAAATCCCATCCAAGAACTCGGGCTGTCAGGAATATCGCAGCGATGTTTATGGCAGGCCCGGCAAACAAGAAAGTGATAGCAGGACCTATACCCGCACCTTTTTTGTAGATCCCTCCAAAGAGCGGAAGAATGGTGCAGGAACAGACAGCCAGAATACCACCAGAAATCGCAGCGACAGGATAAGAAATGATCCTTTTTGCGTTTGGACCAAGGAGTTTCAAAACGGCGTCCTTTTTGAGCATTACCGATATCGTTCCGGCGATGAAGAATGCGGGAACAAGACACAGAAGAACGTGTTCACGTGCGTATTCGTGAAGCAGGTAGAATCCGTTCAGAATACTCTGATCGACAATCGGATGCCCGAACGGAACGAAATAGAAAGCCACAAAGATCAGAGCGATCAGGATGAAGGTCGCCAAGTTTCTCACTCCTTATTTGATAGATTTTGTAAAGAGCAGGAGTTAACGGCTTTAACACCATATTCCTTTCTCGCACGTTCGAGAATAGTGATCAGAAAGGGATATTTTTCGAGGAATCTTTCATCGATCGAATAGTAAACGAAGGAATCTTCTCTGCGAGATTTGACAATGCCGTGGTTTTTGAGAACGTGGAGATGCTGTGAGATGTTCGGCTGAGTCGTTCCTATACTTGCCAGTATCTGGCAAACGCACATCTCTTTCTCCAGAAGAAGAGTTAAAATCTTCAGCCTGGTTTCGTTTGAAAGGATATGGAACAACTCGTGAAGCTTCATATAATCACCTTCTTATATAATTGATCACTTATATACTATCAGAAAAGATAAACTTCATCGTTTAGATCGAGCAACGAAGAGAAGACCTGTGAGTTACAAAACGAATAATTGAAAAAAGCACAGGTTCTCCTGCGCTTTTTCAGGAGAATTCATGTAGCAAACCTTAAATTGCCTTGCCTCATATTCTTTCATGCTCGTTTCAAATCCTCTATTAGTTTTTCAATAGCATCCAAGAATCCTTCCGCTTTTCTTATCCAGTCTTTCACGTTCTCCTCCTCAAATTCAACAAGCTCTCCATAGTCTCCTGTCTTTCTATGCTCAAACATGCGATTGTAGAACTTTCCCAGTTCCTTGTTTACTTTTCCAGTTTTTACAAACTCTCTGTTAAAAGCTGCCAGAACACCACTATGTTTGGAAAATGAAAGACCTTTGGCGAGAAGAAGCGCGGAAACTTGATAAAATAAAGCATAATAAATTCTGTTTACTGCGGAATGTAATCTCTCATTTTTTAAAAGCAGTTTCGCGTCGTCAAGACATTCTCTTGCTCTTCTTCTCCAATATTCAATGATTTTTTCCTTTTCGTTCATACGATTATACCTTCTTTTTCAACGTTGACGATGAAAGGAAGGATCTTCCTGTATCTATCCCACTCCTTCTTTGAATAAACGCTTACATCCAGAACAATGTCGTATTTGAGGTTAAACTCATAAGCGATATCGTAAATGGATTCTTTTACTTTAATATCGACATCTCTATCCAGTATCACGAAAACATCAATGTCCGACTCTTCTCTGGTACTTCCCCTTGCACAAGAACCAAATAGAACAACTTCTACCTCACCGAATTTTTCAGAAACTCTTTTTTTGAATTCCGATAGTATTTGTAGTATTTCCATCATTTCACCACCCCAACACAGTCACAGAAAATCTATTGAATCCAAACTGCTCAAAAGTAGCAGGATTTTGTCAAACAATTCTTGCTCTATGGAAAATGATAACATAACATGGTTTTAAGGTAATGACAGGATTATGCTCACAGCATCAGAAGCAAACCTTGCCTCCGAACCTGAAGGTTTCAGGATTTCCCGAATATTAATTTTCCCAATCGAGGAGCCTCTTTTCTCCTTCGAGTTCTTTTATCCTCGTGATGTCCTGTACCACTTCCAGTGTTCCCAGATAGTTTCCTTCTTTGTCCAGGACCTGGAAATAGCGTATGTGGATCTTTCTGTCACCCATGTTGATCCAGAACTCCGCAGGTTCTTTCCTTCCCTCTTTGAAAGCTTTGAGGATTTTGTTCACGATATGAACGCTCCTTGGGGGATGACAGAACTGGACCGGTCTTCCAAGAACGGTGGGAGCTCTGTGGAAGATCCTGTGACCTCCAGAGAAGAAACGAACTCTGCCGTGTTTATCCACAAAGGTAATATCGAACGGCAACGTTTTGAAAATAGCATTCAGTTCTTCTAAAGATAGATAACCACTTTCTATTTTTATGTCGTTGTCTCGAACCAGCGAATATTCTGTGTCTGGTGTGAGCATTCCGGCAACCCTTTTGATCTCATCGGGAAGTTTCTCATAAGTTTCAGGTGAAACGACGGGATCTATCTCGTCAGCTACCCTCTCCCTGAAGGAGGAGGGCTTGCTCAACCCAAACGGGGAGCATCAGGCCGACTGACATCGGCCCCTAAAAGCTTTTCAAGATTACCCTGCTGGTCTTTGACAAGAACTCTCAGGGCTATGTTGATCGCACCAACTATGTCTGCGTGTTCTTCGTAGCCGCAGTTCTGACATACAAAACGCTCTCCATGGTCTGGTCTGTTTTCTTTCGAGACGTGGCCGCACCTGGGACAGGTTTGCGAGGTGTAGCTGGGGTCGACCTTTTCGGACTGAACTCCGTAGTACAATTTC
>Ga0079289_100315_pt1 | contig 10914 bp, 9 predicted proteins | sample Wag42014_10_20_FD_76336 | JGI IMG/M metagenome (GOLD analysis project Ga0079289, IMG submission 76336) | Deep subsurface shale carbon reservoir microbial communities from Ohio, USA - Utica-2 Time Series 2014_10_20 ...
ATCTGGCACCATAAATTTATGTATCATTCCTGAGCAATACAGAGTAAGATGAAATTTTACCAAAGATTTTGTCTTACATAAACTCCAAATAAATGAGAGATATCGTTATACAAAATAAAGAGGAGAATTTGGAATGGACGCAATAATTGGATTCAAAGAAATGACAGTGTCCTCAAAAGGACAAATTGTCATACCTAAGAATCTGCGAAACAGCACATTCCCGGAAGGCTCACATGCCGCAATTGTGGCATACGCGGATCATATAGAGATCCGCCCCCTCTCATACGTATTGGAAAAATTAGAATGTGCTTTAACATCCCAGCCTTCGTTTGCCAAGGAGTGGGATACACCAGAGGAAGATCAAGCATGGGACAACTTGCTTGAACATGCCCTGGAAAATGAACAGACCGAAACATGAGGTATTTTACCAATGGCAGGAGCGGTCAAAAAAGGGGATGTGGTGGTTATACCATTTCCCTATACAGATATGTCGAAGTTAAAAACCCGACCAGTATTGGTAGTTGCCTGTCCTAGAGGGACTAATGTAATTGTATGTCAAATTACAAGTCAAACGACACGCAATGACGAATATGCAATACAGGTGAACTCAAAAGATTTCACAAAAGGATCATTACCATCATCCAGTCTTGTAAAAACTAACATGATAATGACCCTGGATGTAGATACAATTCTTGCAAAATCAGGAACACTGAGTTCAGAAAAGATGCAACAAGTCGAAGAGAAATTAATTGAAGTATTTACTTCCTGACTACCTGTTATTCTGCCCGGTAGCAATCATAGCAATGATCGATTAGATATTTTTCAAATAAAAAAAGAAGATGGGGAAAAACTCCCCATCAGTAACCTGTGGCCTCTGCAAAGGCAAACAGCAGGTTGGGATCAGAAGTAGTGCCCCTGACCTGGATTACCATGCTGTCATTGTTCCAGACATAGGCATAACGTGGCACGTCCTCGCCGCCCTCGGTCACATGCCAGATGATGCGTGTGGCGAAGTGGTCATTGATGGAGTGCTCGGTGAACCTCTCTCCCTGTGCCATTGGATTAAATTCGTTTTTGTAGTCGTTGACCAGGGTTTGGGCAGCCTCCGTGTCAGTGCATTCAATGGCGCTGATTTGCACTTCCACACTATCCCCGTTTTTGTAGATACCCTGCGTGGCTTCAACTACCGTATCTTCACTGCCCACACCGTCCAGCACACTTCCAAAGTCCAGCTGGCGCTCACCTATCATCTCAAACCCTGCCGGCACTTCGTCAAGTGACACTGCATCTGAAACAGACCCGATCTCAGGATTATCGATTTCTTCACCAGTACTGCCTGTATCGGTACATCCCGACACTGCAAGCATTATCATTGTAATGGCCAAAAGCAATGCTACTATTCTCATTTTCATAAAAGATCCCTTTTCCAAAGTGGATGGATTGTAATTTAGATTCAGATATTTAAAAGTAATCCGCAATGAGCAGATCAAAAAAAGAATAAAACACAAACCAAAAAAAAGAAAAGAGAAGTAGAAGGGATTAGTCCCTTCTATCATTCAAGTCTGCTTAGTTTCTCCTTACGAGGTAGGCAACTGCCAGAAGTCCGGCGATTGCGAAGACTGCTTCAAAGCCAGGGATTCCTGGTTCTTCAGTTTCGTTGGTTGCTGGTTCCTCAGGCTCGGTTGGCTCAGCTGGTTCTTCGCCTTCGATGGTGACTTCCTTGTACAGATAGTACCTCAGTGTGTCACTGCCAGATTCAACATCAGCCGTCCTGAAGGCAAGACCTTCAGCAATTTCCTCTGTATCATCTTCATCAAGGGTCATGGAATTATCATTCCACATCATAATTCCATAAACATCATTACCGAGATTACCTGCTGTCTGAACTTCGAGCTCGCCAAATGTGTCGTCATCTTCGATTTCAACAACATTCATATAGTCAATCATCCAGACACCCTCAATTACAGCGAGGCTGTCGACCTGACCCTGGAAGACATCAGTGACGCGTACTCTGAGAACTTCAACATCGTCCTCACCGGCAACGTCTTCTTCATAACTCCAGGTTGCAGAGCCAGTTTCTCCTGTAAGATCAACTACCTGATCCTCTACAAACTCTCCATCCTTGCTAAGCTCCATCCAGACCTTGTCACCCTCAACATCGATCTGCTGTGCGGTCAACTCATAACCGTGACCAAGATCATATGATGAACCGGTTCTGAGAGTTACCTCGTCATCATTGTCCAGGATAAGTTTGGCGAGAAGGTCAGGTGTGTCGTTCTTGAGTGGAACATATGCTTCGGCAAAGAGACCAATAACTGGATACGTTTGGCGGATTTTGTCCCCATCTGTATCATTGTTATTGTAATCGATCTCAAAGCCGGTTTCTGTGATGTTGGCATAGTAAACCAACTCTGTATCATTAATTTTTGAACTGGTTTGGTTGAATGTACCTGATTTATCTATGATCAAAGATTCACTTGTAAGATTGTCATCAAGGTCATAGTAGAATCCAGCAAAGTTTGCATAAGTCCAGTTTCCTGGCTCATCTTCAAAGACCTCTCCTCTGATTTCATATGTACCTGGTTCGGTGTATTCTTTCATGAGGTAGAATCTCATTGGGCCACCAGATTCAACATCAGCCGTCTTGAAGGAAAGACCTTCAGCGATTTCCTCTGTATCATCTTCATCAAGGGTCATGGAATTATCATTCCACATCATGATACCTTGATCATCGAAACCTTCGATATTACCTGTTGTCTGAACTTCGAGTTCGCCAAATGTGTCGTCATCTTCGATTTCAACAACATTCATATAGTCAATCATCCAGACACCCTCAATTACAGCGAGGCTGTCGACCTGGCCCTGGAAGACATCAGTGACGCGTACTCTGAGAACTTCAACATCATCCTCACCGGCAACGTCTTCTTCATAACTCCAGATTGCATAGTTCTTATCTGTAAGATCAACTACCTGATCCTCCACAAACTCTCCATCCTTGCTAAGCTCCATCCAGACCTTGTCACCTTCAACATCGATCTGCTGTGCGGTCAACTCATAACCGTGACCAAGATCATATGATGTACCCGTTCTGAGAGTTACCTCGTCATCATTGTCCTGGATAAGTTTGGCGAGAAGGTCAGGTGTGGTGTTCTTGAGTGGAACATATTCCTCGGCAAAGAGACCAATAACTGGATACTGGCTGCGGATTGGGTCCCCATCTGTATCTACTTCAGTTTCATTGTATGCGTACTCATAGTCGGTCATGTTGATAACGGAATAATAAACAAGTCCACCTTCTGGTATCTTGTCACCGCTCAAAGGATCAGCATCCTTAGTACCTTCCTTTCCTTTATTGTATATCCTGAGATATTCGGATTCGAGTCCGTCATCAAGATCGTAGTAGAATCCTGCAAAATTCGTTGCATTCATTTCAATGTATTTGTTACCGTTAGTGTCAGTTGTGCCATAGTTTTCTACTATCTTTTGCACACTAGAACCGTTATAGACCGGTCCCCTGACCTCCACAGTATCTGCAGCGCTTGCTACGCCAGCAAATACTGTCAAGACCATAAGGGCAGCCATTAAAGTTGCTGTTAGTCTTTTCATAATTCTCCTCCGTTAGTTAATTTGTAGATATATGGTCAAGGTAAAGAGTGATTGATAAACAATAAAACGTACACATGTACGTCAAATCAACCTTTCATCGGTGAACATTACGCTCATTGACGAAAGGAAACTCATCACCCTCTTGATCCCGTCATATTGGTTTGCAACCCTCTAATAAGAAAATTGCTTATTAAATCTTTTGTGGTCTCCAGGGTCAAAAAACGCTCTTTTTACTGGTAAATATCGATGTATTTCACGGCATATGCCGAATAAATTTCGTCCGAATTAATAAAGGGACCATTGAAAATACAGCTGATACTTGGCATATTGTCGACTTCCATATTTTTCGCATACACTCCCGGCCATGAGTTGCCCGGGGGCAAAGAGCCGGATACATTCGACATAGTATCAATGGTCTTAATCCTTTATCAGTTTGACCCCCAGATAGGGTAATGACGTACATTACCTATTTATATTAATCCATATCAATACTTTTTATACGAATATACGAAAACACTGATAAATCGTAAACCCGATTCCAGTAAAGTGAATGAGTGCTCATAAATAATTGCTATACATGAATTCATCAGGGGTACTACCCGACTTACACGAAAAAGGCGATGCTAAATGTTTACAGGCGCAGAGAATATTTCCACTGAAGACGAAGGAAACAGGGTTAAGACCGGCATTCCCGGCTTTGACGAATTGTGCGGGGGAGGCCTTGTACGTGACAGGAGTTATCTGGTATCCGGCACCTCAGGAGCCGGCAAATCCATATTCTCAACCCAGTACATCTACAACGGGATCACCCGGTACGGGGAAAACGGGATAATCGTGGCCACAGAGGAGCGGCCCGAACAGATACGTGAGAACATGATGCGTTTTGGCTGGGACCTGCAGGCCTTAGAAGAAGAGAACAAACTCGCAATAGTCGATGCCTGTTCGACAAAGATAGGAATCCCCTCCCAGGAAAAATATGTGGACGTGCGTCCCTTCGACATTCGCTCAATGATGGACCAGATCATCGCCACACAGGAAGAGATCGATGCCAAAAGGGCCCTGGTCGATTCAACGACATCCATCAGTTTCTATCTGCATGAAGCCGCCCGGATACGTGTGGAATTACTCAAACTCAGCACCACCCTTGAAATAATCGGTCTGACATCCCTGATGACCTGTGAAGTAATCGACGAGAAACAGCCCTCCAGATTCGGTGTGGAAAACTTCGTCACCGATGGTACATTCTCCCTCTACTACGACATGCATGACAATGTCCGCACCCGCAGTGTCGAGGTCTGCAAGATGCGCGGCTCAGACCACAGTAAAAAGGTCCACCCCTATGAAATCACAAAAGAAGGCTTCGTGATCCATCCCCACGAAGAAGTCTATACCCCCTTCTAAGCCCGGCCCCTAAGATCGGGCTACATTTCCCCGTTTTCATATTGGATACACCTGTATACTACAGGGTTGCGTCCAGACTGTAGTCATGGCGCTTAAGGATCTCCACCTGCTTACCCGTAATTCTTCCTGAACAGCAACCCCTTCAAAACTTCCACAAATCCCAGTGTAACTGCCGCAAAGCCAAGAGGCAACAACCAGTCCTGCAAAGCAAGCGGCACAAGGTCAAATACATCAGCCAGGAAAGGCACATACATAACCAGCAGTGTCAGGAGCAACGTGCTCAAAACGCCTGCAATGATCAATTTATTCCTGAAACCGGTTTTCAGCACAGACATCTCAAGGGAGCGGAAAGCAAACGGCACAAACATGATCATACTCACCACCGTAGCAAACGTGATTGTGCGTGCCCGCTCCAGATCTGCGGTCGGGTCTGCAAGCAAAAAGGAAGCAAAACAGGCAAGTCCCATCACCCCGGCCACAGAACCCACAAGTACAAGTTTCCTGCCGGCCAGGATTCCTTCACCCACAGGCCGGGGTCTGCGGTGCATCACTTCCTCCCGTGCAGGATCAAGGCCCAGCGCAATTGAAGGCATAATCTCGCCGAACATATTGATAAACAGGATCTGCAGGGCAAGCAGGGGAACCAGTTCATAGCCCAGCAGGGAAATCCCCAGCATAATCAGTATAATCTCATTGAAATTGCGTGAAACAAGGTAACTTGTAAATTTCTCTATATTATCATAAATGGTCCTGCCCCTCTTGACAGCCTCCACAATAGTAGCAAAATTATCATCCTGCAGCACCATATCACTGGATTGGCGGGCCACATCCGTGCCCTTAAGCCCCATCGACACACCGATATCAGCTCTTTTAAGCGCAGGAGCATCATTCACCCCGTCCCCGGTCATGGCAACAACATGTCCCTCTGCCTGCAGGGCTTTAACGATCCTCAATTTCTGCTCTGGCATAACCCTGGCATACACATGGATGTGATCCGCAATCTTTGCAAAGGCTTCATCACTCAAACCGGCCAGTTCATCTCCCGTAATCGCCCCGTCAGCCAGTATACCATCGGGATCTGAAATATTATCAGGCTGCTCTACAGGAATTCCCAGTTTGTCAGAGATAGCCAGTGCGGTTTTTACATTGTCCCCGGTAATCATCACCACTTTGATACCCGCCTGATGACACAAACCGATAGCCTCGGTAACACCTTCCCTTACCGGATCGGTCATTGCCATCAGTCCCAGGAAGGTCATCCCCTCTTCCAGATCAGTTTCATCCCACTTATCCCCCACATCCTTGCGGGCAATTGCAATCACCCTGTAGGCTCCGGAGGCAAGCCTGCCGTTTTCTTCCAGAATGGTCTTCCTGATGGTCTGGTCAAGCTGCACCCGCTCATTATCTTTAAGAATGTGATCACAACGCTCCAGCACAACCTCCACAGCCCCTTTGGTAAAGGAGATCGATCCCTGATTTTCCCGGTGAACTGTAGTCATCATTTTTCTATCAGAAGTGAAAAGGATCTCATGCAACCTTTCATGCTCCCCCGCAAACCCCTCCTTGCGGATACCCGCCTTTGAGGCAGCCGCCAGCAGGGCAAGTTCTGTGGGATCTCCCACCACATCCTCTGAATTGTCGTTTTGGTTCAGGGATGCATTGTTGCAAAGGGTTGCCCCCTTCAACAGCAATTCCAGTGTGGAATCTTTGGGATTGAAACTATTCCCCTCAAGCACAAATTCCCCTTCATCTCCATAACCCGAACCCGTAACCTCAAACAAACCTTCCATGGTCCAAATCTTTTCAACCGTCATCTCATTACGGGTCAGGGTCCCGGTCTTATCCGTACATATCACCGAGGTCGAGCCCAGGGTTTCTACCGCAAGCATTTTGCGTATGATGGCGTTTTTGGCAGCCATGCGGCGCATCCCGTAGGCCAGCGTAATAGTCAGGGTCAGAGGAAGGCCTTCGGGCACCGCGGCCACTGCCAGTGCCAGGGCAATGATCAACATCTCCTCGACAGGAGCCCCCGCAAAAATACCCAGCCCCAGAGCCATCCCTGATGCCAGCAAGGCCACAACTGCCAGTTTTTTGGAAAATGCCGAGATCTCCCTTTGCAGGGGAGTAACTTCCTTTTCAGGTTGAATCAGGGAAGCGATTGACCCCAGTTCCGTATCCATACCCGTGGCCATCACCACAGCCCTGCATTTACCTCTGACAACCTGAGTTCCGGCATAAAGAGGCTCATTCAAGTTTTTCTCCACAGGCAAACTTTCCCCGGTCAATGCCGATTCATCCACCTTAAGTTCCTGCAATTCAAAGACACAGGCATCTGCAGGTATACTGTCACCAGCTTCCAGTACCAGAATATCGCCTGTAACAACTTCCCTTGTGGCAATCTGGCGCAGGGTACCTTCACGTAAAACAGTGGTCTTTGGCCGCACAATCCCCTTGAGGGATTCCATGGCCTTTTCAGCCCTGTATTCCTGCACAAAACCCAGTAAGATTACAAAAATAATAAGCCCTAAAATCACCCAGAAATTTACCACTTCATCTATATACAGGGAAATCAGGGCCGCTGCAGCCAGCACCCATACAATAACATTACCCAGCTGGCCAATGAAGATCTTAAACGGAGTGGTTTTTTCCGTCTCTTCCAACTCATTATACCCTTGCCTCTGGAGTTTGGCAGAAACTTCAGCTCTTCCAAGCCCTTCAGAATCTGCGATATTCTCGGGCAATTGCATACAACCCTGCTCTGATAATTTCATAACCTGCCAGCTCCCCGCTTAACTTTGAAATATACTATATTAAATCTTTATTGCAGTCATAAATGCAGGCAAAAGTCAGCCTGAAGCAGAATTCTTGTTCTCCTTGTCCTTTTGTATAGCAAATTTAAGCAATATTGGTGCAACAAAGATAGAAACAGCAGCCAACAATACAACTGCCGAAAATATTTCCTCTCCTATTATGCCCATCTCCCTGCCAATAGAAATCGTCACAAGAGTAACCTCTGCCCTGGGCATAACTCCTGCGCCGAATATAAGACTTTCATAAAAATTAAAGCCAACCGTTTTAGCACCTACAAAACCACCTACAAGTTTACCCAATAAACCAAAAACCACAATCAATACAGTAAAAATACCTGCAGCTCCCAGAGACGTTGGATCAACAGACATTCCTATATCTACAAAAAAAACCGGTGTAAGCATACCATACGCCAGTCCCGAAACCTTACTTTGCACATCTTCGATTTTGGCAACGGATATATTTGAAAGCAGTACACCCCCCACAAAAGCACCGATAACGGCATGTAATCCCATCGCTTCTGCAAAATAGGCAGCAAACAGTGCAATCAATATTACAGTAGCAAATATGGATTCTCTTGAATGCATTTTTCTTACATATCCAAAAAGACGGGAAAAGACATAATGGGAAAGAAGAAACATTACACCAATGAATACAACCAGCTTGCCTATCATTGTCAAAAATTGCATGGATGAAGGAATTGCATTATGCTGCGCCATGGTACTAACAATAGATACCAGGAAAATGCTGATAATATCATCAAAGATCGCTGAACTTAACATCATTGACCCGGCTTTACTGGATAAATAATTCATATCCAATAATGTTTTTACAGTAACTCCTATACTCGTCGGGCTGAAAGCCACTGCCAGAACAAGACTTTCCAGATTTCCCAGGCCAAAAAGATATCCCAGTCCAAAACCAGATATAAAAGCTATCAATATCTGGAAAACTGTCGCAACGATCGCCTTTTTAGAAGATGCTTTCAAATCCTCAATATGAACTTCTTTATAACCTGCAATAAATAAAAGAAAAATGACACCCAGCTCTGCAACAGAAGAAATTGTATCAGTATTTTCCAGAACCGTCATCCCGAGGAATATACCTGCCAAAATTTCCCCCAGTATACCCGGCATCCCGGCTCTTTCAGAAACCTCGGATAGCACTCTGGCAGATAGCAAAATAATGAGGATCTGGAATAAAAACTCCATCTGTTAACCCCTTATACTGTAGATTGCCTTTATAACATCCGGTTTGCATATTATGCCCACAAGTTTATCGTTATCGACCACACAGAAACGGTCCACTTTATGTTTTATCATTATTTCTGCTACTTCACATAGATCCATCTCAGGTGGAATGGTGACAGGATGAGGAATCATAATTCCCCGGGCAAATTCACTGAGGGATTTCACTGCCATAAGATGAGTATGATCAAGCCGGGACACACGGTGGGTTAGCAATAACTGCAGGATAATATTCTGGTCAATTATACCCAGAAAATCGCCATTATCCTCCACCACTGGATAGGTATGGAACTCATTTTCATTAAATACTTCAAGTACCCTTTCCACAGAGTCGTCTCCCTTTATGGTGACAGGCCGGGTTCTCATAATATCCTTCACAAAGATCCGGCTGCACTTCTCATCAAGGTCTGAATATCCTTCTTCAGTAGATAAACGATTCATATCAAGTTCCCTTCCAGAAAACACACCTATCCAATGACAATATATTTCTTTTTCTACAAAGACATTATCCAAATATCAATTCTCATTCAGGACCCTGACATTCAGGGCTATGCCACTTCTTTCAATATATTCATTGATCCTTTGCATTGAATGGGGAATCATGCCACCACTGGTCAGTATCATACATCTTTTCCCGCACAGTGCCATCAGGATGGTGCGATCGATAACTCCGGTTGCTATATCGACACATATCGAATAATCCTCGGCAAGTAACTTGCTCTTTTTACCCATGGCCCCCACAATATCTATTTCCTCTTTTTCCATGTAACCTTCAAAATCAGCCGGATCGAACCTATCCATATCGTAGATCAGGATACCGCCGGCCTTTATTCCATGTCTGGTAAGTTCCACGATAGCCTTATTGTTCTCATGGATGTGTAAAACCCTGGCGTTAACCGCTTCATAAGGACAGTGCAGGGCATACTCTCCATGCAGTACCCCCAGATTCAATATGTCGCCTTCCCGGGTTTCAGGAGGCACCTCCACCCACATCAGTTCCGGAGGTTTCAGGGAATCCACTATTTCAGGAACCGTTTTGGGCTGCCTGTTGCCATGAGCAAGCCCGCGCCTTTCAATCTCCTTATATATATCAAAGGTCATCGGCCGTTTCAGGTGGGCCTGTCGCAGCAGTTCATCATCCTGGAATGCTTCATCCGGAGTACCTTCCCCGATAACCTCCCCGTCCACCATGAAGAAAACATAATCCGCCCAGCTGTAGGCCAGATCAACATCATGGGTGGAAATGATCAAACTGGTACCCATATGATTGAGTTCGTGCAGTACATCCAGAAGTTCATCAGCGCCTACCGGATCCAGGCTTGCCAGGGGTTCATCCAGTATGATAGCCTGGGGGTCCATAGCCACAATCCCCGCAATAGCAACCCTCTTTTTCTGGCCGCCACTCAAATGATGCGGAGGTTTATCCTTAAGTCCGCTCAGGCCGAAATATTCCAGGGTTCCGTTTACTTTTTTTTCAATCTCTGCCTTGCTGTAGCCAAGATTGACCGGCCCAAACGCCACATCCTGGTAGACGGTAGGTGCAAATACCTGATCATCGGAATTCTGGAAAACAATACCAATGTTTTTTCTTATTTCCCTCAAGGATGCCTGATCGTAGGCCAGTTCCTTGCCATCATAAAATATCCTGCCCTCAGCAGGCTTGAGAGTACCGTTAAGTAACAAAAATAGGGTGGATTTACCCGAGCCATTTTTTCCTACAAAAGCAATTCTTTTGCCCTTCTTTAACTTTATGTCTACACCTTTAACAGCTGTAGTCCCGTCAGGATAGGAATATTTCAGTCCGCGTGTTTCAAGTATTACCATAAACTAACCTCCAGCATACCATTAGAAA
>Ga0079289_100396_pt1 | contig 9644 bp, 12 predicted proteins | sample Wag42014_10_20_FD_76336 | JGI IMG/M metagenome (GOLD analysis project Ga0079289, IMG submission 76336) | Deep subsurface shale carbon reservoir microbial communities from Ohio, USA - Utica-2 Time Series 2014_10_20 ...
GGCGTATATGAATTTAGATTTTGATGATTTCTGATGTAATTATGGTAAGCGATAAACATATTGATCCAACTATTGATATATTGGACCAATCCCTCTTTATGTGGGAAATATTTATCAAACACCTTAATCCTCCTTTTTACAGATTTGAATCATCGCTCGATATAATTTCTGATATCCTCGGATATTACAGTTCTCTTAATCCCGGGTTTCTCCATAACAGTGTACCGTGGCCCCCCCATCCACAACTGCCCTCTTTGGCATTTCTCCATATATTCGTTTCAAATCCTTAAAGAAAGATTTCGTAGTTAAGTGGTTCCTTGTAGGATATATCTTGGCATAGATTATTCTTTTAGAATCGGGATTTATAGCCGCGTTATAATAATAGTTCTGAGTTTTTCCTCAAACTTAAGTCCCTGCTGGTACACAAGTATGGATAATGCTATGGCTTTTAGATTCCTTCTTTTCCTTTGCACGTAAGATTTAATATCTACCGGCACTAAATCTAATTATGCATTCTGTTCCATTTTCATCCCCTTTAAATGGGGGGATGAATCCCCATTTAGTTATTTTTTAACTGAACAGTGCCTATCTTTTTGCCGAAACGTATATATTCAGGTAATGCTTATGAAGGGCCGCACAAATGGGCCGGTAGCTTAGTCAGGCAGAGCGATGGACTCTTAATCCATAGGCCGAGGGTTCAAATCCCTTCCGGCCCGCCTATTTGCTTTTCTTATTTTAATCTAAGAATATATTGAAGGTGCCGGAAGGCACATTTGTGTCTATGTATGTGGCCACCGACTCTTCAGCATCCCTGTGTTGTCGGGAAGGCATCAACATTTTAACGGTAAATGTCATGTTCTTAACAGGCCTTGTTTGGACTTTAAATTCATTCGGCCTTCTGGAATTTGCACTTTCCGGAAATCATGACTGTACCTGCCATCATGCACCTCAACTGCCACCTTGAATCTCACGATCATGTTTATGCGGGCGTCGGGCTTAGTATTGCCCGTTATTGTGATATTTCCCCAGGTTTGAGCCGCTTGTGTGATACATCCCACTCAATACCAGAGTATTTTGTGTCTGGCTTTTCCTCTATAGGTTTCAATATAGAGCTTATTATTTTGTAAAATCCCAAAAATATGTTGTATCCGGTTGTTGAAATAGAACTCCCCTTATTCTATAAACATAATTGAACGTATGCCAACTTTATTTTCTTAGGCCCGTTTTCAACGAGTTGTTTATATGTATTATCAGTTATTATCTTATATAAAATTCACAGGAGAGTGAGATTTATGCCCAAGGTTAGTGTGGATATCCCCCAGCAGTTGCTTGATGATCTTAATTGTCATGTAGGGGTAGATAGGAAATTCGTGAGTCAGTCGGATGCTATTCGGACTGCAATCCGTAAATTACTGGATAGGATGGATGATGTGGACACAAGGCACGGAAGAATTAAAGAATAAGATTTGATTTCAAATATTCCATGCATTCTGTACCATTTTGCAGATTTTTCATTTCTGTAATAAACAACCCTTCATAACCGTCAACCCTGTCAAATACTTTTTTCCAATTAATACAGCCTTTGCCAAGAGGGAGGTGTTCATCCCTTTTTTCATGGTTGTCATGTATGTGGGAATGGATCATTACTTCTCTGCAGGAATCCAGAAACTCATCAAGCAAGCCCATTGTATTGGCATGGCCAATATCCAGTGTCATGCCTATATTATCCGAATCTGCCTTTTCTATTATTTCCAGTATTTCAGCAGGATATTTTCCAAATATGTGAGGCATATCTGGCATATTCTCCAGTGCAATCGTAATTCCTTTATCCTCTGCAATCGTGCTTATCTCTTTCAGTGATCCTATCGTATTGTCCCAGGCTTTTTCGGGATATAATGCTCCTTCAGGGGAGAGATAACCAGGATGGATTACTGCGATTTCAGCAAGACCTGATGCCATGTGCAGGCAATGTCCCATCTGCCTTATAATTTCTTTGTGTATACCGGGATTGAGGGTTGCAAGGTTTATGTCAGAAAACGGCAGGTGTATTGTGAAGGTCAGGTTTGTTGTATCCTTTATCTGTTGTATCCTGTCAATGTTTTCAGCAGTAATTTTCTGTTTTCCTTCCTGTACAAGTTCAATTGCTGAATATCCCATCTCTTCCAGTTCATAAGCCCATTCAAGTGGCATTTCCCCGCTTGCTCTTGCAGAAAACCCGATTGCCGGTGGCAACTTACTCACCTTCTCTTAATGGGGGCATTTCCTTTTCATAAACAGGTTTTCCTTCTTCTGTGGGAGGGGCTAACCAGTTAATTATATCTTCCAGTTCCCCTTCATTACATTTAATTTCCACATGGATCGACCCTAGCTCTTCTTCTCCTGCAGGAAAACTGATGCGTCCCACAAAAGCAACCTGTTTATTGAGCATGAAACTTATTTTTTCTTCCGGGCTGTGTATTCCTTTTTCGAGAACGGACCTTGCGGTATCGAGGATTGCTTCATCCCGCAGCAGGTGGTGGAATATTTGCAGGTCACGATGGTTGCAATCTATAACTGCGATATTATCATCTAAACGGGGTGCAAGACCACTAATCCTTGTAAGCGCCTCGCATACCTTTGAGACATCCTCTGTTGGATTTACACGGGCCCAAAACTTAACGCTGGCCATTTATTCTTCCCACCGTATCTTTCACCTGTTTTCTAAATTCCTTGAGACTTGCGGTGTTGTCAATGGTTACATCGGCAGTTTCCATTGCCTGACCCATTCCCCATTTCATCTCCCTTTCGTCCCTGATTTTCAAATCTTCGATTTTTTGCATGTCATCGCTTCTGCATCTTTTACGCACACGTTTAAACCGGTTTTCAATAGGACTGCTTATAGCGATTAATGAAAACTCATCTCCAAATTCTTTCTTGAAAATTTCCACCTCTGCAATCCCGCGGATGCCATCGATCACAACAACATCGTTATCATTCTGTTTGATTTTCGGGATACATCTCCTGGCAACTGCATCCATGCCTTCTTTGTCCCTCAGGTCATTGGCTACCATTCCAGTGTTGCTGTCTGTTGGATCGAGCTGGCGGTGCTTGACCTCTTCCCGTATCACATCTCCCATATTGATTACATTAATTCCCATATTACGGATCACTTTTGAGGCTTCGGATTTCCCGGAGGCGGGCATTCCTACAAAGGCTATTATTTTCATGAGTTGTTTCTCCTCTCCTGCCCTATGATATGTTATTATTTATATATCGTTATCCCTATGGAATATCATGCAAATCGGAAAGATAAGGCTTGGAGGAAACCTTTTGCTTGCTCCAATGGCAGAGGTAACCAATCTTGCCTACCGGGTAGTTTGCAGGCGTAGGGGTGCATCTTTTGCTTTTACCGAGATGATCAATTCCGAGGCGATACTGCACGACAATGCAAAATCACATCAGATGGCTCTAAGTTTTCCGGATGAGGGTATATTCGGTGTCCAGATATTTGGCAATTCTCCGGTTTCTATGGCAAAGGCTGCCTGCCTGATTGAAAATGAATCATCTCCTTCAATTATAGATATCAATGCGGGCTGCCCGTCTCCCAGAATCCGGAAAACGGGTGCGGGCTCAAAGCTTATGGAAAAACCCGATGTGCTGGAAAATATTATACAGTGTGTGGTGGAATCAGTAAATGTGCCTGTGACTGTAAAGATACGCGTATTCAGGGATGTGTCACAGACTGTGGAACTTGCATCAAGGCTTGAAAACGCCGGTGTCTCGGCCATAACAGTCCATGGAAGGACTGCCATGCAGCACTATTCGGGGTTGGCGGATCATTTGCACGCTCGCAGGATAAAAGAGGAACTATCAATTCCTGTTATTGCAAACGGGGATATACGGGACGGTGTTTTTGCTGCCCAGGTTCTTGAATATACGGGATGTGACGGTCTTATGATAGGGCGGGCAGCCATGGGAGATCCTGATATCTTCTCAAGGATAGGGTCATTTCTTGAAAGCGGCACGGAGTCCCCTCCAGCCGGTTGTGATCAGAGAAAAAGCAGTCTGGAGGAATACCTGAAACTGCTGGAAACCTATGGGTTGGACAAAAATGTAAACCTGGCAGCACATTCTGCGTGGTTTACCAGGGGTCTTGCAGGTTCCAGGTCATTTCGCAAATCCATCCAGAACGTAAAGAGTAGTGATGATATCATTTCCAGGATGGGAATGCTATGCAAGGAGTCATAATTGTTCTTTTAGGATTTTTTAAAATAATTTTTATCTGTTATCACCGAAAAACTAAATAATAATTAGCTATTCTACACAATTAAACATTGCATTTATTCCAATTACCATCCAAACGGTAATTGTTGATGCATGCGGGTTCGTATCCGCTATCTACAATATATGTTCATTACGTTTGTTACGGAGAATACAGATGAAAGAAATAAGAATACATGGTCGAGGCGGACAGGGTTCGGTTACAGCAGCCGAACTACTGGCAGGCGCCGCTTTTGAGGATGGCCAGTTTAGCCAGGCATTCCCGGCCTTTGGTGTCGAAAGACGTGGAGCGCCGGTTCAGGCTTTCACAAGGATCAGTGATGCCCCAATCAGGCTCAGAAGCCAGATTTATGAACCAGATTACATAATCGTTCAGGACCCCACTCTTCTTGAGGTAGTGGATATTGACAGCGGGGCAAAAGATGATGGTATCATACTTATTAATTCTGATTTTGCTCCGGAAGATTTTGATCTTGACACAAATGCCCGTATAATGACCGTGAATGCAACAAAGGTAGCTCTTGATATCATTGGAAGGCCTATTGTCAATACTGTTCTTTTAGGAGCCTTTGCCGGTGCAACGGGCGAGGTCAGGGCCAGTTCAATTGTTAATGCAGTAAAGGGGCGCTTCTCTGGTAAAATAGGAGAGAAAAATGCAGAGGCTGTGCAGAAAGCCTATGACTTGATGGCGGAGGATAAATAATGAGCATACAACTCGGAGGAGTCTGTCAACCCGGTACCACGAGGGTAAACAAGACAGGTGGCTGGAGAACTTTCAGACCAGTCTTTGATTACGACAAATGTATCAAATGCAAATTATGTGAACTGCTCTGTCCTGATATGGCAGTACTACCCATGGACGACGGATTCTTTGAATTTGATTATGATTACTGCAAAGGATGCGGAATCTGTGCCAATGAATGTCCCACGGAAGCCATTGATATGGTACTGGAGGAGAAATAAATGACAGTTATACGTACCCTTGACAAGGATAAGATGGATGTGGCCGAAGGTTCCTATGCAGTGGCCCATGCTGTGAAGGTATGCAGGCCAAATGTTATTTCCGCATATCCTATCACACCACAGACCCATATTGTGGAGGACCTTTCCCAGTTCATGGCCGATGGTAAGATTCCAAACTGTGAATATATAACAGTCGAATCAGAGTTCTCCGCCCTTTCGGCTCTTGTAGGTTCTGCAGCAGCAGGTGCCAGGTGTTATTCAGCCACCACCTCACAGGGGCTGGAACTGATGCATGAGGTGCTTTTTAACGTATCAGGAATGCGCCTGCCGATTGTAATGACCATCGCAAATCGTGCGGTCAGTGCCCCGATTAATATCTGGAACGACCAGCAGGATTCCATCTCTCAGCGGGATACAGGCTGGATCCAGATGTATGCCGAAGATCTGCAGGAAATCTCGGATATGACCGCTCAGGCTTACAAGGTTGCAGAAGATAAGGATGTAATGATGCCTGCAATGACCTGTATGGACGGTTTCATCCTGTCTCATGTTTATGAGCCCGTGGTCTTGCTGGAACAGGACCTTGTGGATGAATATCTGCCTGCTTATGAACCGGAATACTCACTCGATCCTAAAAACCCGCTTACATTCGGTGCCTTTGCAGACCCGACTGTATATACCGAATTCAGGTACCTGCAGCAACAGGCAATGGATAATGCCCTGCCCAAGATAGAAGAAGCTGCCAATGAGTTCTATGAAATATTTGGAAGGTACTATGGTGGTCTGATCGATGAATACGAGACAGAAGATGCTGATATAATCCTTATGGCTATGGGTTCACTTGTAGGAACCATCAGGGATGTCGTGGATAAACTCCGTGCGAAGGGAGTCAAGGTCGGCTTACTTAAAGTAAGGACTTTCAGGCCATTCCCGGCAGAAGCAATAAAGAATGTTATCAAGGATGCAAAGGTTGTTGTCGCACTTGACAAGAACATCTCTCTGGGACTCAATGAAGGATCCCTGTTTACCGAGACCAAGGCAAGCCTGTATAATACTAAGGTTGATGTCCCGATAGTGGGCCGGATGATCGGACACGGTGGTCGTGACATACCCGAAAAAACCATTGAGGATATAGTGGAGGAAGCTAAAGGCATAATCTCTTCGGGTATCAACACTGAGAGCAAATATGCTGATCTGAAGGAGGAATTGTTGTGAAATCATTGTTTACATCAGGACATCGTGGTTGTGCAGGTTGCTGTGATGCAATGGTGGCCAAGTTCACCCTTATGGCCGCAGGAGAGGACTGTATTATTATATCCCCTACCGGCTGTCTGGAAGTTATGAGTACCCCCTACCCCGAAACCTCATGGGAGGTCCCGTGGGTTCATTCCCTCTTCGAGAATGCAGGGGCTGTGGCTTCCGGTGTGGAGGCTGCCCTTAAGGCAATGGGTAATAAAGGTGATACCAAGGTAATCGCTCTGGCAGGAGATGGTGCTACTCTTGATATCGGAATGAGATCCATTTCCGGTGCCTTTGAGAGAGGCCATGATATAACCTATGTATGTATCGATAACGAGGCATACATGAATACCGGTGTGCAGAGGAGTGGTGCTACACCCTTTGATGCGTCTACCACAACAAGCCCTGCCGGAAAGGTTTCCTATGGGAACCCCAGGCCCAAGAAGAACATGCCTGCAATTATGGCAGCTCATGGTTCTCCATACATTGCTACAACTTCCCTGGGTTATCCCAGGGATATGATCAAAAAGATCAAGAAAGCAACCGAGATTGAAGGCCCAACCTACATTCATGCCCATGCGCCCTGTACCACAGGATGGGGTTTTGACACTTCCAAGACTGTGGAAGTTGCAAAACTGGCAGTACAGACCGGTCTGTGGCCGCTGTATGAAATGGAGAATGGTGAAGTTACAAAGGTACGCAAAATAGGCAAACAGAAAAAGCCTGTCGAGGATTATCTCAAGATGCAGAAAAGGTTCAAACATCTTTTCAAAATGGAAGGCGGAGAGGAACAACTCAAACTGATCCAGGCACTTGCAGATAAAAACATTGAAGATTTCGGGCTTGAATAAGTCTGAAATCTCCTTTTCTTTTTCTATGACGGCCAGTAATCTTTCTAAATTCTCTCAAATATGGGAACTTCTTAAAAAGGAGTATCCTGATCCGCAGCCTGCTCTGCATTTCAAAAACCCTCTGGAACTGCTGGTAGCCACTATTCTTTCAGCCCAGAGTACGGATGTGCAGATCAATAAAGTGACACGTGAGTTGTTCAAGAAATACCGCACGGTTTTTGATTATGCGGATGCGGACATCCGACAACTGGAAAAGGATATTTATTCCACGGGTTTTTACCGCAACAAGGCCAAACATCTGCAACAGAGTGCCAGAATTATCATCGAGGATTTTGGGGGTGAAGTTCCATCCACGATGGAAGACCTGTTAAAACTGCCCGGGGTGGCTCACAAAACTGCCAATATAGTGCTTGCCAGGGGTTTTGGTGTAAAAGCGGGTATTGCTGTGGATACCCACGTCAAACGTCTTGCTACAAGACTGGGTTTTACTGAAAATAAGGATCCTGTCAAAATTGAAAAGGATCTGATAGAACTTGTCGATCAAAGTGAGTGGGATGATTTTTCCCTGACCCTGATATTACATGGCAGGAACATATGTTTTGCCCGCAAACCCGCATGTGGGAAATGTGTTGTAAATCACTTATGTCCCTCCAGTTTGGTTTGATATATCCGTATAGTTCATTTTATTCCTATCGATATGTGAAAAAAGAATGAGAATCTATTTTTCCACAAACTATACAAATCTAAAAAACCTCTCTTTTTATTATGTCACGTATTGTTGTCCATGTGGACATGGACTACTTTTATGCTGCTGTTGAGGAGCGTGAAGACCCTTCCCTTATAGGCAGGCCTGTGGTGGTCTGTATGTATTCGGGGAGAGGGGAGCACGGGAGCTCGGTAAGCACCTCCAATTATACAGCCCGCGAATACGGTATTAAATCCGGTATGCCCTGTTCCAGAGCCATTAAACTGAATCAGGATGCGGTTTTTCTTCCTGTAAGAAAAGAGTTTTACACTGAAGTTTCTGACAGTATCATGGAAATACTGCGCTCTCATGCAGATAATGATGAATCCTTTGAGCAGATAAGTATAGATGAGGCATTCATCGAAGTTACGGCAAACTGTAACGGTGATTTTGAATGTGCCCGTAAACTGGGTGAAGATATTAAGCAAAAGATTCTGGAAAAAGAACAGCTGACATGTTCTGTGGGGCTCGGGCCCAACAAACTCATTGCCAAAATGGCATCCTCAGAAAATAAACCCGATGGACTTACTGTCATCCCACAACATGATGTAAATCAATTTCTGGCGAATCGTGCTCCCTCTCAACTCTGGGGTGTAGGGGATGTCACAGCCGCCAGGCTTGAAAAAATGGGCATAAAATCAGTGGGACAACTTGCTTCTTCGGACATTGTGTCTCTCATAGATGCTTTTGGTAAAAAGAAAGGTTCATGGCTCAAAAAGGCTGCACAGGGGATTGATGAGTCTCCTGTCAGGCAAAGGGAAGGAAGTGAGCAAATTGGGAGGATAGCCACTTTGCCGGAAAATTCATCGGATTACGATTTGATAATGCCAGTTCTGGATAACCTTGCCGAGGATGTGATTAAAAAGACTATCGAAAGAAGTGTTTCTTTCCGTCAGGTTACACTGATCATGATCACATCTGATTTCAAAACCCAAACTCGTAACCATACCCTCCAGAGAGCGGTTGCTGAAAAAGAAATTCTGAGACAACATCTGGACAAATTGCTAACAACCTTCCTTGAAGAAAACAAACCTACCATTCGCCGGATTGGAGTTAGGGTTGCCGGGTTACAGGAAATATCGTCTCAGACAACGCTTGCTTCTTACTTTTGAGCCGGTTAAAGGATAGATTCGAATGATTTCGCACCGTCCAGTTTTTCGGGACTTATGATGTCATTTTCCAGAATTTCATCTTTGATATTGATTGGAACATCTGCTCTCAGAGCAAGGGCGATGCAATCACTGGGTCTTGCATCGAATTCCATTTTAACATCGTTTTTGCTCAAAGTCAGACGGGCGAAAAATACTCCTTCTGTCTTTTCATCAATAAACACGCTTTCAACTTTGCCTTCCATTCTTGAGAGGATGGACATTAAAAGGTCGTGGGTCATTGGACGAGGTGTGGTCTCACTGTTTAATGCATTATTTATGGACAGGGCTTCCAGATGCCCAATATAAATCGGCATTATTTTTCCGGCCGGATCTTCCAGGATGACAGTTGGCGCTATTCCCTCTTCCATTTTCATGAGGTAAACCCCCTTTACATTCACCTGGCAGGTTTCGTCTTCTTCTGGCATGCCTTTACCA
>Ga0079289_100414_pt1 | contig 9271 bp, 21 predicted proteins | sample Wag42014_10_20_FD_76336 | JGI IMG/M metagenome (GOLD analysis project Ga0079289, IMG submission 76336) | Deep subsurface shale carbon reservoir microbial communities from Ohio, USA - Utica-2 Time Series 2014_10_20 ...
CAACTCCAAAAAGTGTTGATATACTACTAAATGTCGCAACAAAAGAAAACATAAGAAAGCGCAAGATTTCACCTCTTACGGACTTCTAATCCGTAGGCCACAGGTTCGAATCCTGTCGGGCGCGCCATTATGAATACTAACAGGACAGCCTTCGCGGTTGTCCTTTTTTATTTGCCAAAAATAAAAGCCCGGTCAAAGTGCCGAGCTGGTGCCAAAAAGTTTCAGTTTCAGATTACTATTTCATTTTCTAACTTTTTAGCGGCTTCTTTTTGCATGTCTATATCTACATGAGAATATATATCCATAGTGGTGGAGATATTTCCATGACCGAGCATTTCCTGTATCACTTTGGCATCTGTGCCATTTTTCAACTGTAAGGTAGCAAATGTATGCCTCAATGTGTGAAGGCTATATTCGGAGCTTAGACCAGCTATGAGTATAGCCTTTTTTGCTTTTCTAGTAATAGTCGGCGGATAATAATGATTTCCGTCTGGCTTGCAGAAAACAAATTCTTTCTGATCATTATATTCTTCTGCCAGCTGCAGCCTTAACTCTGCTTGATAAGCTTTATAACTTTTCAGCAATTTTGCCAGCTTTGAAGAAATTGCAATTATTCTTCGACTAGCTTCTCGTTTTGTCGCTTCTTCATGCTCAATTCCCTGATCACTATTTTGATTAACAACTAATCGCTTTTTTACTTCGACAGTTTCATTCTCTAAATCAACTTCTGACCACTCTAGGCCAAGCATTTCACTTTTTCTCATTCCGGTAAGGACAGCAAAACTCAAAAATGTGTGCATAAATTTATCGTTAACTGAATCAAGTAATTTTTGAACTTCCTCAAAGCTCATTGACTTAGCTTCTTTCTTTTTCGGTTGTGGTGATTCAATCGCCTGGACTGGGTTATATTTTATTAACCGCCACTGGACTGCCTTTTCCATCGCTGAATTAAGCACTACATATATTTTCTTGAGAGTATTTTCAGACAGGCCGCCATCATTCCTGACACTTCCATTCTTTCTTAAATAGCCCATAAATCGGCTAATATGGAAGGGCTCCAGTTCCTGCAATGGAATATATCCTATTTCGGGTATAATATAAGTTTTTATACGGTTTTTGTAATTATCATAAGTAGTTGTGGCGATGTGCGGTTTCTTTTCGTTATCCAGCCAGTCTAACATGTGATCAGCGACAGTTAATGAAGCAGAAGAAACATATCTACCTTTTTCCTGATCAACTAACATATTAGCCTGCCAACTTTTAGCATCTTTTTTTCGCTCAAATGTTTTGGTTCTTCTTTTTCTGCGTTCACCAGCTCCAACTTCTACAATAGCTTTATATTTTCCATTGTCTAACTTTTCAATATGAGGCATTTAATCCTCCTTTCTAATTGGCTACCATAATTTCTATTGTTGAATCATTTCTGTTTGTAATCACTTTAAAAGGTGGAATCAAATTATTCCCAAAAGTTATTGTTTTAGCAGAAGTTAAAGTATAATTTTCTCCTAAACTTTTGTCTTCATCAAAGTTAAAAATGTAATATCCCCCGTTTATAGTAATCATTTTAATTAAGACTTCTTTTAATTTTTCTTTATTTTCTATATTGGCCCTCGCCATTATCGCTTCTGAATCTCTGTTTTCTAAAAAATGTTCATCCTCTATTATCGAATTAATTTCTTTATACATTTCTTTTTTATAACTTCTATAGTGGTCATAAACCTTAAGTTTAATATTTTCTTGATTGTCTTGTCCCATATAAATAACTTTGATGTATGATCCAGTGGGATAAAACTTTTGATTTTCTTTTTTGAAATGCTCATTTTTGTTGTAATCACTTATTTCTGCATTTTCTCCGTATCTTGAATAAGAAATTAATATCGGCTGCCCAATTTTAACTTCACTATAAACCAAAGCAGTATTTATTCTATTAGCATTATCAATTGTTTCCCAGAGATCTGCATTTGCTTTCGAACCAACATATAAATTATCAAGGGTATATTGTTTTTCCCAATTATCTTGAGCGGTTGCTGGAAATGAAAATAAAATAAATATCAATATAAAAATCAAACTTTTTTTCATAATTCCCCTCCTTTTAAAATTCCTAATGGACTAAAATAAATATAATAGTCTTTATGCTTATAATAAAGACCGTGTTTAAAATTGTAGAAATTTATCGCTTTTTGTAAAAATTTTTCTGTTACTTCTAAAAAAAGGGATATCTCATATCTGTTTTGAGCTCCCTCTTCATATGCAGCTATCAACCCATCAAATGTAACTAATCTTTCATAAGCCCACTGCCTGGCTTTAATTTCTTGTTTTCTGTTGCGAATATCTTCTTGATCAAGTATTTTTCCGTAAGATGTGTAGTGGTGGCCCAATTCTTCTGCTAAAATACACTTTTTCTCTTTTTGACAACTGATATTATTACTCAAAGATATTATGCCGTCTATGTACAAACCTTTGAGGCCCCCAATATTACAGTTGTCAATAACTTCTACATTTTGATTTCTTGCTTCCTCCAGCAGTTTGTCATAAGTCATTATACCACCTCTTATTTATTTCTCTTAGATAGTAAGTATTCTATATATTCTTCAACTTCCTGCATTTCTTCCTTGGTTAGATCATCATCAGCGTGAGCTGCTATGGTTGTTGGTCGCTCCAATTCAGTAGTATCTTTTTCAGCCATTTCTTCTAATTCTTCAACAGTAATATCTAAACCCTTGCAAATTTTAATTACATTAGTTACCCCTGCATTATTTACTCCTCTTTGGAGTATAGAATTCAAAGTTGAATAAGGAATATCAATTTTTTCAGCAAATTTTCTTTGAGATAAACCTTTTTGCTTAATTAATTTTTTAATAATTTCAGATTCTTTCATTTTGTTCTCCTCCTTACAATTATATTATATACCTGTTTTCGTTCGCTGTAAAGAAGAATTGAACGGAATTTGATATTTTTTTACTAAATATACTTGACATTGAACGAAATTTAGTTTATTATATTGACTAGTGAACGAAAATTAGTCCAAAGGAGGTGAGATAATGTATCCGAATTTAGAAGCTGAAATTGCCCGTAAAGCTATTACCAAAACTGAATTGGCAGAAAAAATAGACATGCCGCGTACTACATTTACTCAAAAGTTAAGAGGTGACTTTGAATTTACTGTAGCCGAAGCAAAAAAAATTAAAAAAAGAGTTTTTCCAGAACATTCAATTGAATATTTATTTAAAAAGAGAGGGGAATAAAGCAATGAGTGATATTAAAATTTTTGAAAATGATAAATTTGGAGAAGTTAGGGTTCAAGAAAGAGAAGGTGAAATTTGGTTCGCTGGAATAGATATTGCCAGAGTTTTAGAATATTCAAATCCATCTAAAGCAGTCATCAACCATGTCGATAAAGAAGATAAGAAAAAAGAAATTTTATCACATTCCCGAAATGGGAACACGGTTAAAACAGAAACTACACTAATAAATGAATCGGGAATGTATTCTTTAGTGTTAAGTTCTAAAATGCCGAAGGCAAAAGAATTTAAAAGGTGGGTAACTTCTGATGTCCTTCCTTCAATCAGAAAACATGGAGCTTATGCTACCGAGGAAACAATCGACAGAATGATTAATAATCCAGACTTTGGAATTGAATTATTAAGCCAGCTTAAGCAAGAGCGGGAAGAAAAGAAAAAATTAGTCGGCAAGATTAATCAACTTAAGCCGAAAGCTGATTATACTGACAAAATATTGAAAAATAAAGGGCTAGTTACTATTACTCAAATTGCTAAGGATTATGGAATGTCCGGCAGGTCAATGAATGAATTGCTGCATGAATTAGGAGTTCAATATAAGCAATCAGGTCAGTGGCTATTGTATGCAGAACACCAGGGCGAAGGATATACACACTCAGAAACTATAGATATTACAAGAAGCGATGGAACTCCAGATGTAGTTATGAATACTAAGTGGACCCAGAAAGGCAGATTATTTCTTTATGACTTGCTGAAAGAAGAAGGGGTTCTTCCAACAATTGAAAGAGAGGTGAATTGATGAGCTTAACAATTAATGTTCAATCAGCAGTCAAATCAGTATTAGACGAACGGATCAACGAAAAGATAAATGATTATCCGTCAGCACTCAAGCCAGCGGACATTATGGAAATCATGAATACTTCGCAGGCCAGAACTTATGAAGCGCTTAATCGTGGAGACATTCCAGGGGCTAAGAAAATTAAAGGTTTTGGCTGGAGGATTCCGAAAGAAACATTTTTCGCCTGGTGGTATGGGGAAGAAGTTAAGGAAAAGAAGCCATTCAAACCAGTTAGGAGGGTGAAGTGATGAAAAACTTAGACTTCGTAGCAAGATTATTTATATTTATCGGCTGGCTATTCATCATTTTCAAAGCTGGCCCGGAATTATGGAAGGACATCAAGGAAATGTACAGAGAAATAAAAAGACCAGCTGCGGGAACAGCTGATCAAGAAAAAACATCTAATTATAATATATCAGAATTCCAGAACATTCACAACTTGGAGCGATGGAAATGATGACAATTAACAAAAAAATAGCATTCAGTTTTTTCATCATGGTCTTTTCTATTGGAATTGCGGTCGGAACTGTCTTAACAGCCGACGAATATTTGGATAATCTCGTATCAAACGAGCAGACGATTGAGATTAAGGTACAAAAGGCTATCGAAAAGAAGATTGACGAGAAAGAGGCAAATATGGAACTTTACGAGGCCATTTATTTTGATAAGGAATTAGGTCAGACAATGTATTTCTTTTTCAGAAGTGACGATAATCCATTCTGGCGGGCAAATGAAATACTGGAGAAAGAAAAGATTAAATTTAGTAATCTGAGGTTGAGAAAATCAAAACTATTAGAGGAGGAAAGGCCTAATGAAAATTAAAAAAGCAATTAAGGAGTTAAAGAAAGATAATGTTCATTGTTGGCGGGAAGAAGAAAACACTTATTGGGTAACTAATACGTATTTTTTAATTAGGATGAATCAAAATCAGTTTAATAGATTCAAGAGTAAATATTCTTCATTAAAAAGAAATGCCTATATACCAGATTTAGAAGTTGGAGATAAGTGCTCCACCTATGGAATGACTTTGAGTGGAGATGGCCCGGATATCGGAGAATTATTTGAAAAACTAGATAGTTTTGAACCGGCAAAAGCATCTAAGTTTATATTTGATGATGAATATAGACTTTATTATACCAACAATTGCGTTGGTGTAATGCAAGATAATTATTATCAAATTTTTGAAGGTTATCAATTAAAAATCAAGAGTGAAATTTCTATTGTCGCAATTTATTCTGACAACGGAAATCTGGTTGGCTTAGTTATGCCAGTTAGACCTGATCGGTTTGAATTAAACAAAGAACTTAAAGATTTGCTAAATGCTTTAGAAGGTGACACAAGGGGTTGATTAGGTGGGAGCTCAAGGATGGATTTCTCTTCATAGAAAAATGCAGAATAATATTCTCTGGCAGGATAAACCTTTTGCGAAAGGTCAAGCTTGGATAGATATACTGCTTTCGGTTAATCATAAAGAAAATGAAGTTCTGCTGGGGAATGAAGTTGTAAAGGTCGAGCCAGGGGAAATGATAACTTCAATTAGAAAACTTTGTGATCGCTGGGGTTGGTCAAATACAAAAGTTAAAAACTTTCTAAAACTTTTGACCAATCAAGAAATGATAAGTTATAAAAGCGACACTAAAAAGACGGTCGTTAAGGTGCTAAATTATAGCGATTATCAAGGTTTAGATAATTGTAAAAACGACGCAAAAACATATCAAAAGCATAACCAAAACACATCAAAAACACATCAAAAACACACAAACAATAATGTTAATAATGATTTAATAATGAAAAATAATGAAAATAAGAAAAAGAAATTCAAAATTTTCTTTGAAGAAAATGTGGATAAGTTCGAAAACTACCTGCAGCAAATGTCAGAGGCAGTAATTTTGAAAGCCTGCAAGATTTCAGTCGAAAAAGATAAACCCCTGGCATATTGTCGAGCAGTATTGAACGATTGGACCCAAAAAGGCATTGAAGATATTGACGATCTTAAGACAGCTGCTAAAAATGCAAAAAATAAAGACAGTCCTGAAACTGAGTCTGATTACAAGTGGAAAGATTTTTTCATAGACGATTGGGATAGATTTAAGGAGTGATGAAATGAAACCAGTGATAGTTAATGGAAATGTTGATCCGGTAACTAAAGACGATATGGCAGATTTAATTAAGAGTGTAAAGCGGGAAAATGAAGGGAAAAGAATTAAACTTGCTGGCCCGGTCATTGAAACAGCCCTGGAAAGTGCAAATTATACAGACTTCGAGATAGACCTTAGCGAAAGTTTTAAAGAAATCAGGCTGGAAATTAAAGTGAGAGGTTCTTAAAATGGCTTGGTCTATGAAGGACGCGATAAAAACGGCAAAGGCTGCAGTTGAATGGAGTGGAGAAAAAGATTTGACTTATAGGTCCTACAAGCGATATAAGAAAAAGTTTGGCGGACCGAGTATAGGGTTTATCATGAAAAGAATGAAATGGTCAGAATTCAAAAGCAAATATCTCGGAATTGAAATAATTAGTGCTCAAGAAAGAATGTTAAAGAAACTTGAAGATAATTTTTGCGGCCATTGCAAAGATAAAGACAGCTGCAAAATTAAGCTTGAAAATTGTGATCACTGGGAATATTGGAAAAATCAAAGGAATACTGGTTAAAGTTAGGAGGGACAGATGAAAATTAAAAAACAAAATTTTTTCAGATATAGAATTCATTATAAAACATTTGAGGATACAGGAAACGTGCTTATAAGCACTTCCAAAAGAATAACTCCAGCGCGAAGGCGGAGATTAGAAGATGAATTAGAAGAAAAATTGAATAAAAAAAGCAAATTAGTAATCACTAATATTGAGTGGATTAACAAAATCGGCTAAGGAGGGCGACATGAATCTTGATCACATCAAAGAAAAACTTAGAAAAGAGCATCCAGGACTACCGGAATCAGTAATTGATGAAATTGTCGAGGAGAAGTACAGAAAGTTGCAAGAGGAAGAAGATGAACAGTAGAATTGTATTTTGGATATTTATAATTTGGTTTATAGCGAGGTTTACAAAAATAGGCAGGAGGTAAATATGATTAATAAAGAGTGCAAAAGTTGTCGAAAAGAAACTGATCACCGAATTAAAGAAACTGAATTAACAAGTTATTCTGATTACAAAATTCTAATTTGCCAGGAATGCGGCGAAAAAGAAATGGTTCCAGAAAAAATATTAGAAAGCCGGGAAAAGTCAAATAATGAGTCTGAAACGGAAGCAAATAAAGTTGGTCTCGACGGTGGATTTGATAGAGAAGTAGACCCAGATTGTAATAGTGGAGCCTGTGGAGCAAGGTAGGAGGATAAATTGAATATAAAAGAAATGGAAAAGCATTTAAAAAATGAAGTTAATATTCAGATTAGAAGACAAGAAGGAATACAAGGCAAGTTTGAACCATGGTATAAGAATAATAAATTATCAATGCAGGCTAAAGGTGTTATGAATTACTTGTGGGACCAGCTAGAATGGACTGATAAAACTAATATCAAGTTTATAACTCACCGGTTCAGTAATTCAGAGTATGAAGTCAAATGTGCAATAAACGAGTTGATAAGACATGGGTATATATTTGCTTACCAGGTTGAAGAAAATATTGTTAGATTCGATTTATTCAGATCAAAATTAAGAGCTAAGAATAAAAAATATTTAGAAGATTTATTATAAAAAAGAGGGGCTTAAAATGTGGAAACTAAAAGAATTTGAGCGGTCAATGTATAAGATTATCGAAGTAATAGACGAAGATGGGAATGTTGTTAAGACTTTTGTTGCTGACCAGTTAACTTATGCAGAAAAGAAAAAGAAAGCTCAACTGATGGCAGCTGCGCCGGATATGTTAGAATCACTTAAACAAAGTTACGAAATGATAGACACACTTGCCGGATTGTCAAGTTGGGATGCTAGAAGCCAAGATGAAATTGATGAGGTTATGAATCAAATGCTAAATGCAATGGATAAAGCTAAAGGAGCTGATGAATGATGGCTAAATTTAAAAATAGAATTCATAATCACCCTATGATGGAAAAAAAATTAGGGTTAGGTTATGATCATGTAATTATTGATAGAGAACTTTTTGAAGAATTAAAATATAAGCAGTATGGAAATTGTGACTATATAAATGTAAAGGAGAGTGAATAATGAAGAAAATTAAATTTGGATATAGTGCAAGTGCAAAAGAAAAAGAGGAAATATTAGACCTTCCTGATGGTACAACTTCTGAAGAAATAGAAGAATTGTACATCGACTGGTTAAGCGAAAAAACAGGCGGCTATTGGGAGGAAGCTGAGGATGAAAATGAGAACTAAAAAAGCAAAAAGCAGCAATCAAGATGGGTAAGTATATAGAAATGCTTTTATATATGCAGGATGATACCCAGTGGTGCGAGCCAGAGCCTCAAGAAGAAATAGAAAAAAATATGAATATTTTCGAAAAATCTAAAATTGCGAGAAGAAAAAGGAGAGGGTTAACGATGGCAAATTATATGGATAAAATTTTATATGATGATGAAGAATATCAGCCAAAAGAATTTTCTAAAGATAATATAATTCACGATATTATGTTAGCTGGTTTAGAAAAAATAGCTCAATCAAAATCTCACGAAAAAGCAGTTGAGATAGCAGAGGATAGGTTGGAAAGAGTTAAGGAAATTAGAGAAAAAGGAGATGGTGAAAATATTAAATAGAATTGTATTAATAGGCCGCTTAACCAAAGATCCTGAACTCAGATATACAAGTAATGGAACCCCGGTCTGTAATTTTACACTGGCAGTAGAAAGAAATTATACCAATCGAGATGGAGACAGAGATGTTGATTTCATCAATATTGTGGCCTGGAGGGGCTTGGCAGAAAATTGCGCCCGGCACCTTGGAAAAGGTCGCTTGGTTGGAATTGATGGTAGTTTGCAAATAATAAAAAGCGAAAAAGATAATAGAACATACATTAATCCAGAAGTAAATGCTGATAATGTTCGATTCCTAGATTTTGCAAACAATAAAAATCAGAGAAATAATTCACAAGCTAAAGAAAATAAGCAGCAAAGTAACAAACAGGGACCGGGCCAGCATTCTAACGGCCAGCACTCTAAGAATAATAGCCAGCAATCTAATAGCAAAAACAACGGCCGGCAAGTAAATGAACAGTATAACGATAACTTTGAGGGGGATGATTTC
>Ga0079289_100423_pt1 | contig 9206 bp, 9 predicted proteins | sample Wag42014_10_20_FD_76336 | JGI IMG/M metagenome (GOLD analysis project Ga0079289, IMG submission 76336) | Deep subsurface shale carbon reservoir microbial communities from Ohio, USA - Utica-2 Time Series 2014_10_20 ...
TGTACTCGCAGCGACCCAAATGGACATTAGCATCCTTTACATCGAGGCCGTTTCAGCGATTGCTATCATAGGTACCTTTGTACTTGGATACGGTCAGAATAATAAATATGCAATGATGGGTACTTTCCGTAACTTTGCAAAAATGATCGGTTATGAGATCCCTCTGGGTATCACTATCGTAAGTGTTGCCGTGATGGCAGGCTCTCTTGATGTGGTTGAGATCGTCCATGCCCAGAGTCCTATATGGTATGCATTCCTTCAACCGGTAGGATTCGTTGTGTTCTTCATCGGGATGATGATTGATATGGGTCGTCTTCCTTTCGACCAGAACGAAGGTGAGGAAGAACTTCAGGCCGGTGTGTTTACTGAATACAGCAGTATGAGGTTCGGTCTGGGATTCTTTGCGGAATATTTCCATTTGATTCTCGGTTCATTTCTCATTGCCCTGCTTTTCCTGGGTGGATGGAACGTTCCGGGATTTGTAACAGATAATACTGTGCTTGGAGTAATCCTTCCCACAGTGGTCCTCGTAACCAAGGCAACACTTGTCATGGCATTCATAATAATGATGCGTTGGGCTGTTCCGAGGTACAGAATTGATCAGGTTGTAGATCTCAGCTGGAAAAAACTCCTGCCCTTCTCCCTGTTAAACCTTGGATGGGCAATTGCATTAGGTTTGTATCTGGGAGTGTGATTTGATGGTTCTGAAAAATATTATTAGTGCTTTTAGGTACATGCGAAGGCCTCGTGTTACCCGCTTATACCCTGAAATACGCACACAATTGCCTGAAAGATTCAGAGGGCTCCAGAAACTTGATAAGAGTAAATGCATCGGGTGTGGAATATGTGCAAATACCTGTCCCAACTGTGCAATCAAGATTGTGAGGGCCAGGGTAAGTAAAGATAGTACCAAGACCCGGTGGTTCCCCGAAATAGATGTCGGGCACTGCCTGTTTTGTGGTCTTTGTATTGACCAGTGTCCACAGGATGCCCTCTCAAGTTCAAAGATTTATACAGATGGTATAATCACGTGGAAACATGAGGATCTTCTCTTTACACCAGACCAACTGGCAAGGGAAGAACCTATTGACGCACCGGAGGCTGAACAATGATTGGAATAGGAGAAGCTTTGGTCTTTTTCATATTAGCAGCCGTGGTAATTTTCTTTTCCCTGGCAGCAGTGTTGGCTAAGGATATAGTAAGGGCCGCACTTGCACTCGTCTTTTCGATGTTTACAGTGGCAGGCCTGTTTATCACGCTGAATGCCCAGTTTTTGGGTGTCGTACAGATCCTGGTCTATGTGGGCGCAATCGGAGTGCTGATCCTCTTTGCAGTGATGCTTACAAAGAATACAATGGGAAGTGATGATAATGGCAACTGATAAGCCAGATATCTGGGATTCGTTTGTACACGAGTTCAATCCTCGCAGGTTCCTTATCCGTCTTGCACACATGGAAATCCCTCCACTGGAAGTAATTGGAAGGGCATTTGTAAGGGCGGCAATTGTAGGTTTGTTCCTTGCGGTGGTTCTCGTATCCCTTTACGGGACATCCTGGACAACAGTTGATCATCTTCCACAGAATCTGGAAGACCAGAGTAACATAAAAGCCATAGGTACCCTGATATTCACTGATTTTGTAGTACCATTTGAAGTTCTTTCTATTGTGCTGCTATCTTCACTCATGGGTGCTATTTACATGGCAAAAGGAGAGGATAACCAATGATTCCCCTTAATTGGTATCTTGCACTTTCTGCGATAATTTTTGCCATAGGTCTCTATGGTTTCATTTCACAGAAAAACGGTATTCGTATCCTGATGTGTGTGGAACTTATGCTAAATGCAGCAAACATAAATCTTGTAGCTTTTTCCAGTTACAATGACGATATGAGTGGCCAGGTATTTGCTCTCTTCTCGATAGCACTGGCAGCAGCAGAAGCAGCAATAGGTTTTGCAATCATGATGTCCATTTACAGGATGCGGGATGCAATCAATCTTGACGAGCTTAACTTGTTGAGGTGGTAATGATATGGCTTATGAAAATTTAGCGTTTTTAATACCACTTTTACCCGCACTCGCCTTTGTAATTACCTTCTTTGTAGGTAAGAAAACCCCATATGGCGGTGCATTAATTCCGATATTTGCAATCGCAGCATCATTTTTGATCTCTCTACTGATCACTATAGGATTGCTGCAGAACCCGGATCAGGTAATTAGCCAGTCCTACCACTGGTTTGCAATTCTTAATCTGGGTATCCTGATAGATCCGCTTGCAGCGGTAATGCTCACAATGGTGACCTTTGTAAGTCTGCTTATTCACATCTATTCAGTAGGCTACATGTCACATGACCCGGCCAAATCAAGGTACTTTGCAGAGACCTCCCTTTTCACTGCGTCTATGCTGAGTCTGATTTTGTCCGACAATATTCTCCAGTTGTTCATAAGCTGGGAACTTGTGGGTCTGTGTTCTTACCTGCTAATCGGTTTCTGGTACCAGAAACCCAGCGCTGCTTCAGCGGCAAAGAAGGCTTTCCTGACCACGAGGATTGGAGATGTCATGTTCCTTGCAGGTATTATTGTCCTGTTTGCCGATCTTTTCAAACTGGTAAACGGCAGTATCCCCGAAGGTGTCTACCTGCTTCGGTTCGATGAGATCTTTTCCCACATCCCTGAAATAGCTGCCATGAATGCAACGATCCTTGGCTTTGAGGTCAGCCACCTTACGATAATCACTCTCCTGTTCTTTGGAGGGGCGGTTGGTAAATCCGGTCAGTTCCCGCTACACGTGTGGCTGCCTGATGCAATGGAAGGTCCAACAACTGTTTCGGCTCTTATCCATGCTGCAACAATGGTTACAGCCGGTGTCTATCTGGTTGCAAGAACCTTCCCGATGTTCATCGCTGCACCACAATCCCTCATTGTAGTGGCATATGTGGGTGCTTTCACCGCACTGTTTGCAGCAACAATGGGAATTGTGATGAACGATTTGAAACGGGTACTTGCCTATTCTACCATCAGTCAGCTTGGTTACATGATGCTGGGATTGGGTATGGGAGCAGTCATCGGTGCAGAAGCAGTCGGTGTTTCAATCTTCCATCTTGTCAGCCATGCATTCTTCAAGGCACTGCTTTTCCTGTGTGCCGGAAGTGTGATCCATGCTGTGGGAACTCATGATATGAGGGAACTCGGTGGCGTTGCAAAGGTCATGCCGATAACAGCTGCAACAATGGTAGCTGCATCTCTTGCTCTTGCAGGCTTCGGTATACCCGGAACCTCTATAGGAAGTACAGGTTTCTTCAGTAAAGATCCGATAATTGAAAATGCATATCTCTTCGGGGAACATGCAGGAAACTGGTTCCCATACATCTTCGCTATCGTGGCAGCACTGCTTACTTCACTCTATATATTCAGACTGCTGTTCATGACATTTGCCGGAAAGCCCAGGACCAATTACGGTGGGCATGAATCTCCTGCATCAATGACAGTTCCACTTTCCATACTGGGTATACTTGCCCTGGTATTCGGAGCTATCGTTGTTGAGCCGTTCAACAAGTTTGTAAACAGTACCTTTGTGAACAATTTTGTTAACATGGACATCCCTGCTCTGGCAGAGGTGGGTAACTATGAACTTGTCCATCATGCAGGCCAAGAACCACTGCTCATCCTGTGGATGCCTGTTATCGTTGCAGTCATCGGTCTGTTGATCGCTTTTGTGATCTACTACCAGAAAGCAATAGACATGAGCAGGTTTGTTTCAAAAGACAACTCTGTGTACAAACTCCTCTACAACCGCTACTATCAGAATGAGATATTCACCCAGCTCTTTGCTGTCAAGTTTGTCTATGAAGGTCTTGCTATGGCAGGCTATCACATAGACAGGTTTATTGATGGTATCGTCAACGTAATCAGTTACCTGATAATAGAGGCAGGGGATTCCTTCAGGAAGGTACAGACAGGAGTTATACAGCACTACTCGGTGGCTGTCATTACGGGAGTAAGTCTCCTGGTAATATTGATCAAGCTAGTCATGGAGGTCTTCTAATGTTGCCGGTATTATCCCTCATTGTGCTGATTCCGCTATTGTTCTCAGCATTTGCGTTCCTTACGAAAACAAGGGAGCAAGCTCGTGTGGTGGCCCTTATGGGTACACTTATCACCCTGATACTGACCCTTTACATGTATTTCAGCTTCGACAGTTCATCGGCTGCGATGCAGTTTGAGGAATTGGCAAGCTGGATTCCAAGTCTTGGTATAAATTACCATCTTGGTGTCGATGGTGTCTCAATGCCCCTTATATTGCTCAATGCAATAGTAATTCCATTGCTAATACTGTTCACCTGGGATGATGTCAGATCAACTCCCAACAGGTTCTATGGCTTGATCCTGGCAATGCAGGGAGCAGTTATCGGTGTATTCATTTCCCTGGATTTCTTCCTCTTCTATGTATTCTGGGAACTTACACTGATCCCGCTGTTCTTCATGGTGAACATATGGGGCGGTCCGAATAAGAGGCATGCTTCAATCAAATTCTTTATTTACACCCATGTGGCTTCCCTGGTGATGCTGCTGGGTATCTTCGGACTTTACTTTGCTGCCTGGGACCAGACAGGTGTGGCAAATATGGGCATTGCCCATCTCATGAGCCAGTTCCCGATGATTGGGTCAGGTATTGCCAGAGATGCAATATTCCTTGCACTTCTCTTCGGTTTCCTGGTGAAACTTCCAATAGTACCATTCCATTCCTGGCTGCCTGATGCTTATGCAGAGGCACCGACTGCTGGCAGTGTACTGTTCATCCTGCTCAAGATTGCAGGGTACGGAATCTTCCGTGTTATCCTGCCAATGCTTCCTGCTACAGGATCCCCGGATATGATGATTACAATCCTGGGATTGCTTGGTTCTGTAAGTATTGTGTATGGTGCATTCCTGGCACTGTCCCAGAAGGATCTCAAGAGAATGGTTGCTTATTCCAGTGTAAGTCACATGGGTTTTGTTACCCTGGGAGCTGCAGGACTTGTTACATTGTCCATTTCAGGAGCGATGTTCCAGCAATTCTCCCACGGTTTGATCATGAGTATAATGTTCATGTCCGTAGGAGTAATTCAGGCATCTACCGGTACCAGGATAATCAATGACCTGGGAGGCCTTGCTACAAAAATGCCTAAGCTGGCGGTTATAATGATGCTGGCTTTCATGGCATCCCTGGGTTTGCCAGGTTTGACCGGTTTCATCGCCGAATTCATGGTTTTCACTTTCAGTTACGTGAATGTGCCAACATTTGTAATACTTGCACTGTTTGGTGTAGTCATAACTGCTGGTTACCATCTCTGGGCAATGCAAAGAACTATGTTTGGCGTCTATAATGGAAAGATCGGAAAGGTCTTTGACCTGTCCAACGTACAGACCTTCTCCATGGCAGTTATAGCCCTGCTGGTACTGTACTTCGGATTGAACCCAAGTCCGGTGCTGGATATGATGATTACAGGTTCGAATGAAATAGTCAGCCTTATGGCTGCAATGGGGGTGTAAGAATGGTAGATTTGATGTTACTTGCACCTGAGATTATAGTTGCATTGACCGGATTGATCGTACTCATGATTGGTATTTTCATGGGTTCTTCATCCAAAAACGTACTTGGCTATATCGCAACAGCAGGCTGTCTGGCAGCCCTTGCAATGGTGATCGGCAACTTCAGTGCCTCTGCATTGATGTTTTCCGATACCCTGAGTGTGGACCCCCTTTCCCAGTTCTTTAAACTGGTGTTTTTGGTGGTTGCTCTTATTGTGTCCATTGCATCTATCAAGTATACTGAAGACAATAAAGACACGGAAATCTTCTATGCCCTTGTGTTGTTTGCCACTTTCGGTATGATGTTTGTGGCATCTGCCAATGACCTCATGGTTCTTTTTGTGGCCTTTGAACTGGCAAGTATAGCAACCTATGCCCTTGCCGGATTTGAGAAGAAGAACCCCCGGTCTGTCGAAGCAGCAATGAAATACCTGCTTATGGGTGCTCTCTCAGCGGCCCTGTTGCTTATGGGAATATCCTTTGTTTACGGTGCAACCGGTACCACATCCATTCCGGGTATCGCCCAGAATATGGATGTATTGGCCTCCAACGCAATCGGCTTACTTGCAATAGTACTCCTGATAGCAGGTTTTGGTTTCAAGATTGCTCTTGTACCATTCCACATGTGGGCTCCGGATACCTACCAGGGTTCGCCTTCTGTAGTATCGGCCCTTCTGGCCGCAGGTTCCAAGAAGATGGCATTTGTTGCTGCATTCAAGGTATTCATAGTAGCCCTTCTGGCAATGCAGGCGGACTGGAGGATGGCTTTTGCGATACTGGCAGTAATTACCATGACCTATGGTAATGTCGTGGCCCTGTCCCAGAAAAGTGTGAAACGTATGCTCGCATACTCCTCTATTGCACAGGCAGGCTACATTTCTATGGCATTTGTTGTCCTGACCCCGATGGCACTGACCGGAGGTATACTTTATACCCTGGCTCACGGTTTCATGAAAGCCGGTGCTTTCATAGCTACTGCCGTTGTAGTCTACATGGTTATAAAGGAAAAGAGGGATACGGAAATCCCGGATCACATTGATAATTTCAAGGGATTGGGTAAGAAAATGCCAATAACTGCACTGTGTCTTACAGTATTTGTATTTGCACTTGCAGGAATTCCGCCAACAGCAGGATACATGAGCAAGTTCATCCTGTTCTCCTCGACCATTCAGTCAGGAATGGTATGGCTTGCGGTAATCGCAATCTTAAACAGTGCGCTTTCCCTGTATTATTATGCAAGGCTTGTAAGATACATGTATGCAATGCCCCATGAAGGTGAAAAAGTATCTGAGCCAGTTCCTTATGTAGCAGCTCTTCTGATATCCCTTGTGGGTGTAATGGCTATTGGTTTATGGCCAGAGCCATTCGTTGAAATTGCAATGCAGGCAGCCAGTGTACTTGTCGGAGGTATTTAATATGGCAGATTGTGATCTATGTGGTGTGTCAATACCCACCGTTTGTCCGGTAAGAGTGTTTGAACCCCGGTTTGAACACTCTTATCCCGAAGGAATCTGGAAAGGTCTTTGCGAAAAATGTCTTGATTCTGCAAAAGGTACATTTGACGAAAAAAGTGATGAGGAAGGCAACTGCGTTCCCGGCAATAAATTCGAGAAATGTGACCTATGCGGAACCACATGCCAGCTCTATGACATAGATGTTTTTGTTCCCTCTTTCAAGAATGTATACGATGAAGAGACAAGACATCTCTGCAGGCGCTGTCTTGAAAGCTGTAATGAGGCCTATGACAGGAAAGATGAGTGTTTTGGAGAACACCACTAAAAGGAGATTCTCCCCTCTTTTTACTTTTTTTTAAATTATACTGAGTAATATCACCAGTATCGTAAATCGTATCAGTATACTCATTCCGGTTGATATTGTTACTATTTTCACGCCCAGTTTAGGACCGAAAATAGAAATATATCTTGGCAACAGAGTCCTTATACTGAATATCGGCAGCATGAACATACTTCCAAGCATTATGATGATCATAGCCTGCAGGTAGGATATACTTCCTTCACCGATCATGGGGCCAAGCAATGACACTCCCAATATAGGGCTGGCAATGTAAGTTGTCAGGGGAATGATGCTTTCTGAAGGAATCCCAAAAAGGTCTGCCAGGGGTAGCACACTGAATATCTCAAAGAAGCCTTGCTCCCTCAGTGCAAAAACAAGGGTGGTCATACCCAGATATATTGTGGCAATCTTGAAGAAAAGTTTCTTTTCTTTTTTGAAACTTGCTTTCATTGCTTCCTTGAGTGGAGGTCTATTCCCGTTATGTCCGTCATCCAGTGTACAGCTTTTTTGTTCTTTTATCCAAAATTTGCTCAGTATAATAACAACTGAAAACTTCACAATGGCTGATATAATGAATACCATCACATAGAATCCACCGACTACAGGTCCCAGTGCAGGTAATATTATGGGAATCTGATACGTTATAATTCCCCTTACATAAGCAGGTGTACTGTTGAGGAGGGCACATAGTATTGCTTCCCTGTCATTAATACACCCCTTATCCTTTGCCTGGACTACCATGCTATTTGCAGCAACCGTTGATCCGATAGCAACTAAAAAAGCACTTCCGCAGGACTCGGGCAGATTGGTGTGCTTGAGCAGAGGTCTTGTGAGGCGGGATAATTTTTTCATCAGCCCCAATTCTACAAGGAGTCCGGCACCCCATAATCCGATAAAGATCATTATAAGTATGGGGAATGCAAAATCAAGAACCCGGAGTAGCAGGTCGATCATATCATTTTAGTTGACAATCCCTGTAAATTAATCTATTTATCCCCTTTTTATTAATACCATTAGTTTGATATTATTAGCAATAATATCTGGAGATGTGAATGTCATGAAAAAAGAAATGATAAACATCCTTGCCTGTCCCCTGTGCAAGGGGGAGCTAGTTCTAAATATAAGCAGTGATGAAGGGGAAGAGGTTATTAGTGGTACCCTCTATTGTGCTGCATGTGACGAATATTATCCCATCGAGGAAGGCATTCCCAATATGCTTCCTCCTGAAATGAGAGACTAAACAGGTGAATCCCCGTTGCAACAGATACATATCAACAGACTTGGTGTAAATTCCATTGAATTTGATATTCCTTCTGTTGAGGTCTCCCTCTCTCCCGGTGGAGAACAGAGTTTTGAGATTGTGATTATTAACTATGGTTCGCCTACTCATGTCAATTTTTCCATTTCAGAAAATCTGGATGGTTATGTAACTTTCCTTGATGACAATCCTTATGTGACCCATGAAGAATATGTACCCGTTGTTGTCAGGATTCCACATGAAGGCAGGGTATTCAGTAGTGGCACAATTTTTGTTACCATGGGATATGGCTCCAAAACAGAATCATTTGGTATAAACATAGGGCAGAAGGACAATATACGAATCCCTGTAGAGGAAGAACCTAAAATTGAATCTGTCCATAATCCTTCCCCTCCTTCTTCTGCATCAAAGACTAAATGGAGCATGGATTTTGGCCAGTTCCTTAAGAAATCCATCACTCCGAATGATATGAAACTAGTCATCCTTCTGTTTTTTTTAATTGGTTTCCTTTTTGGTGCCTATTATGTAATATCATCTGTTAACCTGAATCCTGCTGGTTTTTCAACCAGTTTTTATACATCCCTGACA
>Ga0079289_100437_pt1 | contig 8978 bp, 6 predicted proteins | sample Wag42014_10_20_FD_76336 | JGI IMG/M metagenome (GOLD analysis project Ga0079289, IMG submission 76336) | Deep subsurface shale carbon reservoir microbial communities from Ohio, USA - Utica-2 Time Series 2014_10_20 ...
TAAAACAGCATTAGCTCTAATTTCTGGGGCTAACTCCTTAGATAAAGTTTTCATTAAACCAATGACTGTCATTCTAACTGAATTAGAAAGGACCAGATTGTCAATAGCTTCTTTAACACTAATCGAAGTTATATTTACTATAGTTCCTCCACCATCTGCTTTTAAAAATTCTACAGATTCTTTTACCAATCTGACCACACTCATTACAAGCAGATCATAAGAGTTATACCAGTCTGCTTCTGTTGTTTCCAGAAAAGATTTAGCGGGTGGTCCACCTGCAGAACTAACAAGATGATCAAGCCGTCCAAAATTATCAACTGCAGTTTTAACCAGCTTTTTAATATCTTCTTTTTTAGTTATATCTCCCTGACAGGAAATAACTTTACCACCTTTTAGTGCTTTTAATTCTTTTAAAGCACTTTCTAATTTCTTTTGCTCTCTGCCGTTAATAACAACATTAACCCCTTCTTTGACTAAAGCAGCTGCTGCAGCTTTTCCAAGCCCGCTGCTCGAAGCAGTAATAATAGCAGAATTACCTTTTATATTTAAATCCATAATATAATCCCTCCTGGCTAATAATTATTTAAAATTTCTTTAACTCTCTTTACTTTTTGGATATTAATCAACTGATATTCGCTTTCTGAAATACATGGTTTATTAAATTTTAGCTTCTGCTTTAACATTGATTTATCCACCCTTTTACTGAAAGCTGATAAATGTACATTTTTGCAATTTGTCTTTTCGATAATTTCTTTTACATTATGTTCTCTAATCCCTCCACCTAAAACTATTTCCAGCTGATTTCCATCGTATTTAATAATTTCTTTTGCCATCTGAAGATTATCAGCAATTTTATTTGCCTGAGCACTGGTTAAAACTCTGTCTATCCCAATTTCTTTAATCTGATCTAAGGCAGCAAAAGGATCTGGAACTATATCAAAAGCTCGGTGAAAAACAGTTTCTTTATCTCCTGCAATTTCTTTTAGAATTTTATTTCTTCTAAGGTCAAGCTCTCTATTTTCTTTAAGGATTCCAAAAACAAGACCATCTGCTCCATATTTAATTGCGAGTTCAGCCTGTCTTTTCATAACTTCAAATTCAAGCTCAGAATATGAAAAACCTCCACTGCGAGGACGGATCATTACCATCACCGGGATATTAGTTTTAGCTTTGACAATTTCTAAATCAGCAATGCTCGGAGTTAAACCACCATAGGCAATTGCCGAATTCAACTCCACCCGATCTGCACCACCTTTAAAGGCATTAACTACATCTGCAGCTGAAGCACAGCAAATTTCTAGTTTAATCATTGGGTCCTCCCTGTTTTGATAAGGCTAAATAACTTGGAAACCATCTATATAATTATATTAGATTTAAAGATTAAAGCCAGTAAGAAGTAAAGCCATCTTCTTCAAAACGACGCAGCATATATGCTATTTTTTCTGCCGACTCTGGATACTTAAAGCTCTCCTGATTTGCCTGATAATATTTCCAAACTCTATTAGACAGCTGACCATTTTCTTTACTGAAGCTGCTTCCACTAAAGAAATCAAATAATTCCAGCAGTATCTCTTTTATGATGGCTGAACTACCCTGAATCCGGGGTAATACCTTTTGCAGAATTTCCTTATCAAAGGCAGTGTTTTTAGCAAGCAGTTCTTTATCCAGAGCTTCTACTATGTAGAAGTTAATTTCATCTCTGATTCTGTAGCCTACCTGCAGATTTGCCTTTTTAAGGATCTCATTTAATCTTTCCAATTCTTCTGTTGTTCTTTTAACTTCATCTTTTTTAGCAGGCAGCAGATCTTTTAGATTTAGATACTTAGTTTTTAGAAATTGATTAGTTACTTTTAAGCTCTGAGCCTGATCACTATAATCTTCCTCTAAAAAGGCTGTTAAATCGATCTGATTGAATTCAATTGTATTTGCTCTATCTAATACCTTTTTGCTAAAAGGATGGGTTGTTTCGTCCATATTAACCGTTCCAATGAGATATAGGTTGTCAGGGATATGTAGATCAAAATATTTAGCCTTAGAATCATTACTGTCATTTTGATCAAAGTCATTCTCACTTAATAATCTATCCGTTTTAATCTGATCCCCAGCATAGTGACGGGTTTCCATCTTGGATAAAAAATCACTAAAATAGTATTCCACTCGAGCTAAGTTCATTTCATCAAGACAGACTAAATAGGGATTAACTGGATCTTCAGATGCTTTTTTGATTGTTTCTAAGATCGGGCCAGGCTGAAAATCTCCTCTGATATTGCTGTAACCTAAGAGGTCTGCACTGTCATTCCAGTCAGGTTTAACTGAAATCAACTTAAAGCGATCATTATCTGAGCTGCAGCCAATAGCTCTGGCAAATAGTTCTACCAGTTTAGTTTTACCTGTGCCTGAGATACCTGCCAGCAGTACAAAGGGTTTTGTTTTTAGAGAAAGATAAAAGTTTTCGATTAAATTGTCAGGATAGGTATAGCCCTGAGCTTTGATGTAGTTTTTGATTTGGCTTAGTTTTTCTTTAGTTGTAAGTTTATCTGCTTCTGCTACCATTGGATCCTCCTCTAAAAGAGTAAATTCTGGCCAGTTAGTTCCTTTAGATTTATTTTGAATAATTGTTAAGGCCTTTTTGGTGAAATAAAATAAATAGCCTTGATTAACTCCGCCTAATTTATTGATTGGACCTTTTTCAATATCTAATTCTTCTATTTCTTGATTGAATTGACCTAAACTAACTTCAGGTTTTAGCTTATAATAATCTGTTTTAACTAATCTACCTTCTCGATTCCAGTCATCTACTTCCATACTGGCTGGTTTTTCTGATTTAACTGCTTCTTCTTTAACCTGACTTACATATTTTAAAGCACCATTAGCATAATGAAGGATTATGTCTCCGGGTTTAACTTCGGTCATTGTCTCCCAGTGATACTGAGTTGTACCACCTTTGCTTTCTATTGGAGCCCAGAGTATACCTTCATTCTCTTCTGCTTCCATTGTTTGACCTTGATTGACCCACCAGATATTTTGATCAGCTTTATAATCTTCAGATATTAGTTTAACTTTATATTTAAAGGCTTGATCTGTTTTACAAAATCTTAGATATTCTTTCTTTTCCTCTGGTAATTTATATTGTCGATTTGTATTTTCACCATTTTCTCTTTTATTTTTTAAATAATTGTAACTATAACTAAACTTATTTTTTAATAAATCAATCAATTTATTATTGCTATCATATCTCAATTGCAATGTGTCATGATCAATACTTTTTCTATTAATATTTATTAGTCTAGCTTTATAAGTTTGACCATCCACTATTAATTCTATTTCTACACTTTCTCCTTTAGCAATATGTTCTCTATTATTTGCCTCTTCAAAATCTGAAATAAAATTTAAAGGTATATGAGAACCATATTTAAATATTGACCAATCAACAGTTTTTATTGCAATTAGGTTATCGTTATCATCAGTTTTATACCAGCTTCTATTTTGTTTAATTATAGCCATAAAAACCTCCATTCAATTATTCATAAATATAAGTATAATCTTTTTTTATTTTTTTCTTCTTTTTTATATTCTGAGTATACTTGCATTTTGGATATCGATCACAACCATAAAACTTACCATATTTTCCGCTTCTAATCACTAACTTTCCAGTTTTACATCTAGGGCACTTTATATTTGAAATAGTATTTTTTACTTCAGCTTTATCCATTCCTAAATTTTTTATTATTTCATAGGCTGTATTTTTACCTTCTATTCTTCTCATATGTTCTTCAGTATTATTATTATTACTTAAAATATTGAGACTACCTTCCCAAGTTATTTTATTATCAATAATGGCTATCTTCTGATGTATTTTTTTAATTTGTTGTACTTCTGCGCCAATATTTAAAAGTTGTTTTATAACCTCTTCTGCATGATCTATAAGTGGTTTAGGCTGATTACTAGGAGGTCGAGTAATAATTTTCATTTTAATATTTTTAGAAATTAAAGTTCTAAAAAAATCTAATAACTTTCCAGCTCTATTTTTAGAAATAAAAGGACTCATTATAATAATACTTTCTTTAGCTTTCAATAAATCCTTTAAAAATCTTGGCCAAAAATCAAAATCACTAAAAATAGTACTATTATCAATCTCATCTATTATAGCCTGGTTTTCTATTATTTTAGTTGAATAATTATCAAAATCATTAGAAATATAATTGTCCAAAAATTGGGTTGAGGATAAACTTATCCCATTACTAATAAAATTGTTAATTATTTGAACTAAAGAAGAACGACTTGTTAAAACATCATTAAGATAATCTTTATATCCTACAAGAAAGACTTTGCTTTTCGCTCTTGTTAGAGCAACATTTAAAAGCAAATCAGCATCAGAGTCTTTTCTGGTGTTATCCAACAATGACCATTTAGATGTCCCTGGTGATTCTACTGTATCAAAAATAATAATATCCTGCTCGCCTCCCTGAAAACTGTGAACAGTATTAATTCTTACTTTTCTATCTATTTTCCAATCTTCTAAAATTTTATTGATTAATCTGGCCTGGGGGCGGTAAGGTGTAATTATACCAATACTTTTACTCTTATTTTTTATCTGATATTTAACAATTGAAGCAGAAACTAAAGCGCTATAAATATTAAATCTACTACCAGAAGTTAAATGACTACTCCAAGGATTAATTTCTGAAGTATCTACAAATACTAGTGGATCGTCATTTTCATCTTTTATTGAGGGAGCATTTTTTAAAATGTTATTATAAAAAAATCTATTAGAAATATCTGCTATTTGAGGTGCCATTCTGTATTGAATATCTAATAATGACACTTTCCCCTTTTTTAATGCTTTTTCTACTGAATTAATATCAAGAATATCATAAATGTTTCTAGCAAGCCATTTTTTAGCTATCTCTTCTTTAGATTGGCTAATAGGAGGCAATTGATTAAAATCACCAACAATAGTAACATGTGAATTAACCATACTTGCTGCCCAATATAGATATGGCAATGGTGCCATACTAGACTCATCTACAATCAAAACATCAAAAGACTTCTTCTCTAATTCTTTTGAAATAAAAGTTTTAGTAAGTGTTGTTGCTACTAATTTTGATTTAGAAATAGCTTTGCTTTGAATGTTATCTATTTCTTTTTGTATTTTAGTTATTCTCTGATTTAATTTCATCTTTTCATCAGAAAGCTTTTTATGTTTTGTTCTAACTTGATCAGATGATATTTTGAATTTATTTATCAATCTTTTTAAATTATATTTCCCTCTACTTAATTCATTCGTTTTAATATCTTTGTTATTTTTAGCAATTGATAACTTGTTTTTTAATTCTTCATTTACCCTATTCAGTGAACTAATTTTAATTGAAATATTATCCTTTTCTTTTTCTAATTTTTCAGAATCTAATGCAGAAAAAAACTTACGTACTTTTCCATAATTATTAACTTAAGCGAATTTCATAATACGCTTAATTTAGTTTAATTCAAAAAAATATTGTCTGCGAATCATAAAAATAAGCCTTTTAACTTGAATTTGAAGATTTTAATGATTTACCATAGATTTACTGCTAAAATTTGACGCACTTAATTTGGGTAACTTAAAATCATAGTTTTAAAAAGCTACTTAAGCAGCTAAAACCTGATTTTGCAGCTTGATTTTCTCTGCTGCGATTCTTGCAGCTATCAAACTGATAGAACTTAATAGCAAATGAGTTTTAACTTTTTTGGCTCCCATTACAGTTAAGTTTTCTAAATTTAGATGCTCTTTTAATCTGGAAAAAGTTCTTTCAACACTGGTTCTTTTGTTGTAGATCTTTCTCCAGGTTCTAGAATCCCTATGTGGAGTTGATATGTATCTTGGATTATCCTTTGGTCTTGTTTTAGTTACTCGACCATAATTTTTATCAGAACACCATTTAGTTCCGTGTATACAGTCAACTTTACCACATACATGTGGACATCTGAATTTGTTGACTCCTTTGTAATGACCCCAGTAATACATTTTATGACCTCCACTACAGACTGGTGTTCCTTTAAAATCATAGAAACCAGCTGGTGGCTGCTTAGCGTTACGCTTGTTAATTGGAGTAATAGCCTGAGATTCCTGTTCAAATAGAATATGCTCATAGATATCAGTGTAGTCATAACCTGAATCCATAGTCCAGTATTTGGGTTTAGTTAAATTTCTTTCAGCTAAAAAGCTATTAACTTTTTTAACTAACGGTATTGCTTGAGTCTTATCTGAGTGATTGGCTGGAGTTAAAGTTAAAGCTATTGGTAATTCTGATTTGGTTTCAACTGCAGCATGTATCTTCCAGCCAAACCAGGTTATCTGATTTTTATGAGAGTCGAATTTAGTACCCCAATCAGGGGTAAAAGAATTTTCCTTATCTATCTTTGACCTTGGTTTAGCTCGCTCATATGCTTCTAGTTTTGAAGCATCAATAGCCATTGTTTCAGTGTCCAATAAATTAAGTTCTATGCTTTGATCTAAGAGGTCATTCATTAGTGATTCCAGTCCATCAGTTTCAGATAATTTGCTGTAATAACGGCTAAAAGTTGCTTCACTGGGCACCCGTCCAGTGGTAGAAAAACCGCAGACATATCTGAGATAAGGACTTCTATCAATTTTGCTTACTAAGTCTGCTCTGCTAGGAATTTTTTCGATTTGTTGGACCAGAAAAGCTCTTAAAATAGCTTCTGGATTATATCCAGATGGTCCTTTATTAGACTTAGGTTTTATCTTTTCAACTAAAGGTTTAAGATCAATAGGATCTAAAATACAAATTAATTTGTCTGTTTCCGATATATTTAGTAATTCTTCAAAGGGAAAGAGACACTCTTGTCGAATATTATTAATAGGGCTTCACCTTCTTTCGTGTTTTTTGGGTGCTACTATTAAATTCGACAAGATGGGGTGAAGCCCTTTTTATATCATTAAAATCTTTGTTATATCAAGGCGTATTTTTATGAAATTCGCTTAACTTTATTAATTTTTTCTTCAGTCGATTTTAACTTTTCCCTATTTGATTGGATTTCATTGATATTTGTTTCAATTGAATTATTTATTTTTCCTATAGAATCATTGAGTTCAGTAATCTCTGAACTTAAACTATTAATTTCACTTTTAGTTTTAATTAATAGATTCAGGTCATTTAATTGACTATCAATTAACTTAATTTTAGTTTTTATATTTTTTCTTTCTTGAATAAGATCTTTGCCCAAATTTTCAGCAATTTTATCTAGAACCACAAATGGATAATTATTAGATAATTTTTCAGAAGTAACACCAAGTCTGATAAGTTTACCTTCTTGATAGAAATGAGTGTGTTTTAATTGTTTTGCTACATTAACTAGGGCTTCATCTACAGCTGTATTGGCATGAGAAACTAATAATATTGATCTGTTCTCATTAAGATGAGCTTCAATAGCTTTAGAAATAGAGTTAGTTTTTCCAGTTCCTGGAGGCCCCCATATTATTGACACTTCATTATTTAAAGAATTAAAAATAGCATCTTTTTGAGATTGATTTGGAACCTTATCTGATATTGTATAGTTAGGTTCAATGTTTGAATTATTATTCTTAAAGTTAAAATCAAATAATTTATCACTAGTCTTAAATCTATTTTGTTTAATTTTATTTTCTTCAAACTTGTCTTTTAATCTCTCAAATAAAAACCATAAATTAGTATTAATAATAGCTTTGGGAATAGAAACTCCTAATTTTTCTTCAATAGCAATATCAACTTCTAACCCTTTAACTGAAATTATTTGTCCCTTATAATTTTTATTATTTATTATTAGCTCAACAGGGGTATCATCAATAACACTAAGAAAATTTTCTAGCTTAAAAGTATAAATATATAGATTAGTTATTTTTCTCTTAAACTTTCCATTGAATATGGGAACAATCTTACCATGAGTTCCCTTTTTTAAGCTCTTTATTTCAGAATCTAGTGCTTTTATAAATTCATCAATATATTTTTTTGACACATAAACCCCCCCATTTTCACTTTATATTATTAATCTCAGTATTTTCTTTTCTCATTAATGACATCTACAAAATGAGCAATATCCATTAATTTACACCTCTTAGTTAAAAATATTTAGATTAAAATCTTTATTTTCCATTTCATCTAAAAGCTTTTCGATTTTCAAGCCCTGAACTCTTACTTCCACTTTCATTTCTCTAACTAAATTATTAAGTAAAAATGTTTTAGATTCCATTCTAGAGCTCGGATAAAATAAATAAATTTGATCTATCTTTTCTTTATTAGCTAAGGCATAAGCTGTTAACTGATATAAATCTGCAGGAGATACTTTCTTTAATTGATAATTTTTATATTTTGCATCAGCTATTTTTACTAGCGTTCCAGCTTCAAAGAACTGATAATCAGGAATTAGATTATATGATAAGTTAGCAGATTGAAATTTGTTTTCTAAACTATTCTGAGCTTTAACTTTAATATCTGGAGCTAATTTTCTCTTAAAATATTTTTCTAAAAATCTCTCAAATAAAAGATTCATATCTAATAAAAAACCTGGGAAGTCACTATTTTGCCCCCCTAATAAATTAAAATCCTCTTCTCTTAAAAGCAACTCAACTAATTTAAAAAGATTTTTATAATTATTTAGACGATCACTATTATCCAAAGCTTTGGTCAATAAGTTATTAGATAAAGCCTTTAAACTGACTTCATCTTTAATTTTAGAAAATAGAATATTTAACTTTTTCTTTAACTTTCTATTATTTGTATTTTATAATAATAATTTTAAAGCAGCTAAAATGATTTGATTTTCCTCTATATCAACAGTTAATTCCTGATATCTACAAGGTAATGTTACAGAAGAGAAAGAATTCTTAGCTAGTTTATTAAAATTTATTTTACCTCTACAGGAAGCAATAGCTTCTTCTTTTTCCTGATATCTTTTTCTCAACCCCTCATAATATACTTTTTCAGCTTCTTTTAGAAAAA
>Ga0079289_100488_pt1 | contig 8309 bp, 8 predicted proteins | sample Wag42014_10_20_FD_76336 | JGI IMG/M metagenome (GOLD analysis project Ga0079289, IMG submission 76336) | Deep subsurface shale carbon reservoir microbial communities from Ohio, USA - Utica-2 Time Series 2014_10_20 ...
ATTTAAATTCTACCAGGAGTTCTTATCATGTCAAAAAGAATCCGGCTAGTAGAGTTGAAAAAGTAACAGAAGCCGCCTATCAACTCTATGATGATTTCTGCTGTTTGGCTTTATATACAAGTCTAAAGGGGATTGGCACTCCCTACTCCTACTGCTGAAATTGGTTATGCTCTATTTGCCTATGATGCAGTCCACAGAGAAGGTAATTTACATTAAGATATAGAGCTTAAAAATTTACTAATAAAATTTTTTAAACTAAAAGATATATTTATTTTAAACTAAGTAATAGGGGGATTATATGAATAAAGCAATGCTCTGTACTTTAAAAAGGCCTAAAGAGGTAAAAAATGTACTAATAATAAAAAATAAAATTAATCCTGCAGAATATAATTTAGCTGTTGACTATCAGCTGCAGGATACTGATCCTAGTATCCAGCACCTTATAAATTCACAGACTGGCCAAGAAATTAAGGTTGAGTTTTTAGATGGAGATCAAAAATGGAAATTAAGCAGTAAAAAGATGTATATTTCAAATTTTGATTATGCTTATGATTTATCAAGTCTCAAAGATTTTATTGATTCCTTAATACTTTTTAAAGCAGATGATAGAGAGATTGATTTAGAAATTATTAAAATGTTAAAAGATGATATTTTTACTGCGGCTGCTTTCTGGGAAAATGATAATATAGATCAGGATTTAACTGCAGAATTAATATTAAAATATTGGGATTTAGAGGCCATACCTGCTTATCCAAAAAATGATTATTATAAGATGCTGCTGCAGTTTGCAGACAACAAAATAAAAACAATTGATCAAAAAACAGCCGATTTTTGGTTTGATATTCCTGCTGAAATTAGAGATAAAATTACTAAGCTAATAAATAAAGGAAAGATTAATTTTAAAAACTATGCAATCTATCTGCAGACCAGGAATCAGAAGATTCTAAACACAGTACTTTTTGATTTTATAACGGAAGCAGCAGATGAAGAAGAAGAAAGTCTTAATAATTTGTTTGAAAAATTTCACTATGAATTAATAGATGAGCTGACAAAATATGCTTTAGAGAAAGACAATGCTATTAATCTAAATCCTGTTATTCCCCACGGTGATTCTGCAAGAAGCGATTTATCACTTCAGGCTGAATTAGAAATGAATAATTATTCTTTGATTGAAGTTTTTGATAATTATTCAATTGCAATAGACTTTGAAAACTTAAATTTATTTGAAGAAAGTCAATTTAAATCTTTAGCTGAATATCTAAAAAGTTTGGGTTCTCAGATTGAATATTTAAATCAGATCAGAAAAAAATTAAGATGTGATAGCTGTGGTCAGATTATGGACTATGAGCTTGAATATTTGCAAAAAAATGCTGTTTATAAAGTTAAAACAGCCCACTGCAGTAATCTAGAATGTGATAAATTTGAGCAAGAAATTAAATTTAAATAGAGGTAACAGGAGGAGATTTAATGTTATTAGATTTTTTTAAAAATCTTTTAGGAATTGGAGTCAAAAAAATTACAGTTGAAGAACTTAATGGAAAAAAGATTCCTGTAATTGATATTAGAGAAAAAAATAAATATGATGAGGAACATATACCGGGAGCAATTAATATTCCTTTCAGAGAATTTGATATTAATAATCCAAAAATTAAAGAAGTTAACAAGAATAGAGAAATAGCAGTTTGCTGTGTTAGCGGTATCTCAAGTATTAAAATTGCAAGAATTTTAAATGAAAATGGTTATGAAAAAGCAAAGAGTCTCAAGGGTGGATTTGTTGCCTGGAAAGCATTTAAAAATTCGAAGAATAATTAGTAAGAGGTGTTTAAAATTTTGAATAAAAATAAAGCTAGAATTAAAATAATAAAAGATGGAGCTTATTGTGTTTTTGGAGCGATTCCTTTAAAGGAGAAAATAATTACTCCAGTTGGTGCTCACTATGAGTACCGAGAAGGAAGGGAACTTCCTCAATCAGAAAATTATTCTCTCTGCCGCTGTGGTCAGACAAAAACCCCACCTTTTTGTGATGGTTACCATCAGGAAATAGATTTTGACGGCACAGAGACAGCAGCTAGAGACAGCTATGAGGCTAGAGCTGAACTGCTGAAAGGAAAAGAAATAGATTTAATGGATGATCACCGCTGTGCTTACCTGCGTTTTTGTCACACCGAAAAAGGTACAACCTGGAATTTAATCGAAGAATCAGATAAAAAAGAAAAAAAAGAACTAGCAAAAAAATCTGCTGAAGAATGTCTTGCCGGCAGATTAACTGCTGTCTCTAAAAGTGGAGAAATTCTGGAAAAAGATTTTGAACCTGCTGTTGAAGTTCTTCAGGATCCAGAAAAGGACTGCAGTTCAGCAATTATAGTTAAAGGGAATATTGAAATTGAAGCTGCTGATGGTGAAATTTATGAAACTAGAAATTCTGTAGCTCTCTGCAGATGTGGAAAATCGGAAAACAAACCGTTTTGTGACTGTACTCATTATCACAATGGATTTAAAACAGATGACTAAGTAATTAAACTTTTATTAGGTATTTTATTACTTAGCTATTTTATTACAATGATGCAGGTTGAAGAATAAATACAACGAAATCTCAAAATTATTATTGGGCTAAGAGGTGTAAAAAATGGTTTTAAAGATAATGCATACTGGTGATATTCATCTGGGAATGAAATTTAATCAATATCCTCAAATTAGTAAGCAGCTTGAAAATGCAAGATATCAGGCTTTAGAGAATGTAATAAAAGAAGCAAACAAAAGGAATACAAATCTGCTGGCAGTAGCCGGAGATCTTTTTGATAAAACAAATATCAGCAGTGCTGATCTCAAAAGAACTATCGATATTTTAGATAGCTTTGCAGGAGATGCGGTTCTGATACTTCCCGGTAATCATGATTATAGTGATGGAATAACTAAACTTTGGGATAAATTTAGAGAAAAACTGACAGGGAGGATACTTATTTTGGATGAGAAAAAGATATATGAGCTTCATGATTTTCAAATTCCAGCTGCTGTTTATCCCGCTCCCTGTGAAACAAAACTTTCTGCTGAGAATAACTTGGGCTGGATTAAGAATTTAGAAAGCAGAGTTAAGGCGGATTATCAAATAGCTCTAGCCCACGGAGCCCTGGCAGGTTTTTCACCTGATTTAAACGACAATTATTTTAAAATGAGTCGAGAAGAATTATTAGACATTGAAATGGATCTCTGGCTATTGGGACATTCTCATCTTTCCTATCCCAATCAGGACAAAGTTATCAATCATAAAATATTTAATAATGGAACTCCGGAGCCAGATGGAATGGACTGCAGCCACCCAGGTTATGCCTGGTATATTGAATTAAATCAAACAAAGGAAATTAAAGCAGAAAGAATTTTAACAGGAAATTATCATTTTTCAGATTTAGAAAAAGAAGTCAATAATCAGGCTGAACTGGAAAACTTAGTTGAGCAGATTCTTAATGATCAGCCAGAAACTAAGATTTTGCGGCTGCAGCTCAAAGGAGAACTGGCTCGAGAAGAATTTGAAAGGAAAGATCAAATCCTCAGAAAACTAAGGGACAGCTGTTTTTACACTAAAATCGATCAAAGTAATTTAGAAATGAAAATAGATCGAGAAATTATGAGAGAAGAATTTTCTGAGAACTCATTTCCTTATCAACTTTTAACTGAATTAGAAGACGATAATCAGGCTCTGCATTTAGCCTATAAAATGCTGAAGGAGGTTCAGGAGTGAAAATAAAAAGTTTTGATCTCGAAATATTTGCCGGTATAAATAATAGAAGCTATCAGTTTAAAGATGGCTTAAATATTTTATTAGGAGATAATGAAGCAGGTAAAAGTACTATTATAAATGCAATTTATGCTTCTTTATTTATTCAGCCCCAGCTGAAGTTAAATACAAAAGAGGGAAAAGATTTTGACGAAAAATTCCTGCCCTATCCAGATGGAGATTTTGCAGAGGCTCAATTAAAAATTGAAGCAGATAATTCAGAATATAAATTTTATAAAAAATGGAGCAATAGTAATTATGCTGGCTATCTTGAGTTGGCTGACGGTAGGAGAATAGAAGCTCCTGCAAAAATTGCTGATTATAAAAAAGACATTTTACCTTATGCTAAAAGCACCTATAACAATATTGTTTTCAGCAGCCAGCAGAATATTAAATCTACCTTAGAGAGAATTAATTCTGCGGAGAACCCTGAATTAATTGATACCATTAATTCTTTTTTAAGAAAGGCTGTAATGGAATTAGATGGTGTTTCTATTGATAAGTTTCGCAGCCGTTTAGAATCTGAGCTTGAGCAGCTGACAAAAAAATGGGATTTAGCATCTGATTCAATTGAAAATAGTGCTCGAGGAGTAAATAATCCCTATCAGGTTGGAACCGGAGAAATTTATAATAGTTATATAGCTAAAGAAAAGTTAAGACAAAGACTAAAAGAAAGTAAGATTAATGAAAAAAAATTTGAAAAATTAGGATGCGAAATAAAAGATCTAAAAGCTGAAGAAAGAGAATTAATTGAAAAAATTGAAGAGCTTTCTGCACTAGAAGCTGAAATTAATCAGCGGGCAGCAGTTGAATTAGAATTAAATAATTTAAATGAAAAAATTCAAAAACTGGCTAGAGACGCAAAAAAATGGCCTGAATTTAATAAAGAACTTGCAGAAATCGAGAAAAAATCAGCTGCTAAAACAGAAAAAATGAAAGAATTAGAAGCTGAAAAGAATAGAGCAGAAAAATTAGCAACAAAACAAGAGTTAGAAAAAAGAACTGCTAAAATTAAAGAACTCAATGCTGAAATTAAAACAATGAAAAAGACAATTTCTGAGGCAGTTATTAATGATGAGATAGTTAATAATTTAGAAAAATATAAGAATAAAATTGCTGAAAGCAGAGCAGCTATTAAAGCTTCCAGATTGAAAGCTAAAATTAATTTTTCAGCCTCAGATAATATCAAAATAATTACCGGTGTAGATGGTGAAAAAAATATTGTTGAAGGAGAAATTATAGAAGCAGATGGTTATTTGCGAATTAAAACTGATCAGTTTGACATTGAAATTGAGTCTGCTGAAATAGATTTTTCTAAATTAAAACAAGAATATGAAGCTAATAAAAATAAATTCTCACAGCTTAAAGATAAACTAAAAATTGAAGGTTTAGCTGAGGCCAGAACAGAACTGGCAGAATTAAATACTTTAAAAAGAAAAATTGAAGAAAAAGAAGATAGAGTTGAAGAATTATTAGCAGCAGATAAATTGGAAGATTTAGAAGAGAAATTGCAAAACTTAAATAATATAGAAGCTGCCCGAGACTTAGAAAAAATAAATAAAGAGCTTGAATCATTAAAAAATGAGACTACAGAATTGAACACTGAAATTAAAATTAAGAAAAATAAAATTGAAGAATGGAAAGAAGAATACCAGAGTTTGGACGAACTTAAATTAGATTTAACAAAGAAAAAAGAAAAAAAAATAAAACTTGAAAAAGAACTCGAAAATCTTTCCTCTTTACCAGAAGCCTATCAGAATGCTGATGAGTTTATAGATGATTTGAAAGATAAAAGAGAAAGAAGAGAAAAGATAAATCAAAGTTTAAGAGAAAAGTTAGAAGAACATAAAGGTTTGGAAAACAGCTTACCTGAGACCAGCAGCAGAGAAATGGAAAATGAATTAAAAGAGTTGGAAGAAAATTTTATAAAGTTAAAAAATAAAGCAGATAGTTTACTTAAAATTAAAGAAATTTTTGAAAAGAAACTAAAAGAGATGGATGAAAATTCATTTGAGCCTTTAGTCAAAAGTTTTAACAGCAATTTAGAGCAGCTGACAGCTGGAAAATACAGTCAGGCTCTAATAGAAAAAGATTTTTCAATAAAGCTGCAGTCCAAGCAGAGGAGAGAACTCCCTGGCAATCTAGATCTCTTATCATATGGAACCTATGATGCAGCAGCCTTAGCTTTTAGATTTGCGATTTTTGATAATTTATTTGCTAACTATGGTGGTTTTATAATTTTAGATGACTGTCTTGTTAATTTAGATCCAAAACGCAGGAAAAATGCCATAAAGATTATTAATGAATATCAAAAAAAATATCAAATAATATATACAACCTGTGATCCCAAAACAGCAGCTGAACTTAAAGGAAATTTAATTCAAGTAGAAGAGTAAATTAACATAAAAAAATCGCATATATATATATGCGATAAATTGTGAATTTATTAAAATTTGATATAAAAAAGTCAAGGTTCTGACGAATCTTTCTCGATCTCCTGTTTACAGTTTGTTTTTTTACTTTTCTTATTTTTTCGTTTTATTTTAGATTTAGTCCTCCATTACTATCTTTGATTTACTTAAAGTTATCATTAAAGAAAGCGATCCCTTAACAATTTCTTTTTGCTTACCATTAATAGTAACTTCTTTGGAATTGATCATTATTAAACTTAATTAACACTTGATCAATTTTAATGTTCCTTTGAACTTCTACTAAATCTTAAATAAAGTTACTTAAATAAGAATTTCAAAACACTACTTGTAAACATTTAATCTTAGGACTTCCTCAGAACCTTGTAAGTACATTATAGACTTCTTTACTCTAAAACGCAAGGTCGAAAAATGTCGATTTAATAAGATTAAAGCTAAATATCTTCCATTTTTAAACAAATACTAATTATAGCGTTAATTTTCAGAAAATAAAATCTTTTTTAATTAATGTTAATTAAATTATTTACAGTAAATTATATTAATGCTACACTAATAATACACTAGTCATAGTAGAACAACTTTAAAAAGGGAGATAAATTTCTGGTTATACACAGTGGTTCTGTGGTTCTCGCAATTTTGGGCTGCAGGTCTGCAATTATCATCAGTAGTGTGCTTATAAATACTTGAAATTTTAAGACCTTTATCTAACTTTAAGTCTAGTTAAATTAAAATTAACTTCAGAGGAGGAATTATAGTGAAGAAAATTGGGTTAATTGGAGGAATGAGTTGGGAATCTACTGCTCTTTAATACAACTGAGCTGCATGCAAAAAAGGCAGTTGAATTTGCTTTAAGTTAAATTATATGAAAAATTTAATTTTATTATGTCTGAGAGGTGGTTTTATGTACGCAAATAAATTAGTAGCTCGAGCAATGGAATATGCTGCTCAGTATCATCGGGGTGGGACGCGCAAAGGTGGAGATATTCCTTATATTGTTCATCCTTTTGAAGTTGCAATGATTTTAAAAGAAAATTCTTTTGAAGATAAAGTAGTAGCAGCTGGTCTACTGCATGACTTATTGGAAGATACAGAAGTTTCAAAATCAGATTTGAAGGAAGAGTTTGGAACTGAGATTTTAGAATTGGTTATCTCCGCTTCAGAAAAACTGAAAGGAAGAGAAAAAAGAAGCTGGCAGTCAAGAAAAGAACAGACAATTAATTATCTCAGTCAGGAAGCGAGCTTTATCAACAAAGCAATTGCCTGTGCAGATAAATTAAGTAATGCACGCAGTATTTTACGGGACCTTGAAAAAGATCCTAAAGATTTCTGGCAGAGGTTTACTGCTCCCAAAGAAAAACAGCAGTGGTATTATGAGTCATTAGTTAAAAGTCTTAAAGAATTGGAAGGTTTAAAAATGTATGCTGAATTTAAAGAAGTTATTGCTGAAATTTTTTTTTAAAATAAATTAAATATATTTAAAAAGTATAGTACTTTACTTGACTTAGTTAGAAAAAGTTATATAATGTACTTACGGTTAATATAAAACCTATAATAATTCTATAAGTTTATAAGAAAGGGTGATAATCATGAAAGAAATCATGAAAAAATCTGCAGGTGCAGGTGCAGCCGTAGGTGCTATATCAGCATATGGTGCTTTTCTAGTCCAAATGTGGTCATAATATAGCAGCACTTAATAATTAAATAATTTAAGACCTTAAGGCCCGGCATTTATTTGCTGGGCTCTTTAATTTTTAACCATTTTCAATCTCTATTTTCTTAATTGAACTTAGAGATTTTTTGTTTAAAAAAGGAATTTTAACTAGGATGTTGAATTATTAATAATAAAGTACAACTTTCATTTAATTGGGGGCAATTGCTATGGCAAACAGGAAAAAAGTAAATGAAGCAGTTAAATGGTATCAAAAAGAAAGATCTAAATACATAAACTTAAAAGCAGAGGTAGAAAAGATTCTAAAAGAAGCGTTAAATGAAAATGAGATAATTTTTCACAGTATAGAAAGCAGAGTTAAGTCGGTGAATAGTTTTAGAGAAAAAGCTCTTCGCGAAAAATATGATGATCCAGTAACTGAAATAACTGATTTAACAGG
>Ga0079289_100490_pt1 | contig 8219 bp, 9 predicted proteins | sample Wag42014_10_20_FD_76336 | JGI IMG/M metagenome (GOLD analysis project Ga0079289, IMG submission 76336) | Deep subsurface shale carbon reservoir microbial communities from Ohio, USA - Utica-2 Time Series 2014_10_20 ...
ACCAACGATAAAGCTCAACATAATAAGAAAACAAAAAATCTACTGGTTCTCGCAATGTGATTAAAACATTTGTATTATATTGATTTAATAGTTTTGATATTCTTGGAATAATGATTTTATGTTTTTCTTGATGTGTTAATGATAAACCTTCTTCACTAATGATATTTAACTTATTGTTATCCAGAAGAAACTCAAAGGACTCAACAATACTTTGCCAATTATTAAAATACAAATCATCATTGTATAGCATTGAAGCTATTTTTCCAAAAGGATTATAATAGTCTTTATCGATACTAGTTTTATATCTTCCTAAAAAATTAATCATTTCGTTATTGTGTCCAGGCATTAATAAATTAAGTTGCATTGCTGTTGTTGCTGTTTTTGGTAATCCAATATGTAATAATATATTAATCATTATATCCAAAATAGCCGTAATTTTTCATTTTATCTTTGCTTAAGCTAAAATATTCCGCTAAACTAAAATTATCATCATAAAACATATCTATTATTTCACTTTTTCTTTCGTTATCAATATATGGGATGTTTTTTTGGTATCCAATGTTTAATTTTCTTGAATAATCATAAAAAGGTTTCAAATATTTTTTCATATAATTATTTTTAGACATTTTACCAAGTACCTGATTTTTATTAACCAAATCACTTAGAATCATTTGAATAGTCAGTTTTTTAGTAGAATAGCCTAAAACATTTCTTTGTTTAACATTATCCTTCTTTTCAAAAGCATTTTGGATCTCATTTTCGGAAAATGCAAACAATTTATTAAATTTTTTTAAAATACAATTTATATCATTCATTATATCTTCATAGAAAAAAATATGAACGTTTTCTCTTCCAAACAAATCAGCATACCTTTTTAAAACCTTATAAAAATAAAACATTAAAAAAATACCACCATCCTTTTTCCTTAATCCTTGTTCTAAAAATTTATCAAATGTATTTAAACTTCTTTCATGTCTAAAATACCAAACATATCCTTCTGTATAAGCAGAATGAATCAAATCTAACTGATTTCGAATAAAGACAACTATTTGAGTATTAATATTTTCCCCTAAATGATTATCAATATAATTCTTTAAGTTATCTGCAGTCTTGATAGGGTTTTTAATTGGCAAGAATGTTTGATTATCTATATTATAAAAAGATAATGGAAAATCTTCATTTGAAATAATATTTAATTTGTCTTTTTCTAAATTTATACTGCTACTAACATACTGATTATTACATAATGAGCTAACTAACCTTCCACTTGGATTGAAATTTGTATCATCAAAAGCTGCTTTACCTAAAAAATGGATATTTCCATCAAGGTATTTTTTATAAAACAATCTATTTTGGATCGTTGATGTTGCTGTTTTTGGATAACCAATGTGTATTATTAAACTTTTCAAATCATACTCCTTTTATACTCCTTTTATACTCTTTTAATATACATTCTAAATATAATTAATAACCATAAAAAATTTATAAAATATGTAAAAAAATAGGCTTGAGTAACACCAACAAGCCCTATTTTAATAATAAATATATGAGCAAAAATGACAAAAGTAGCACTTATAATAACTTCTTTTACTATAAAAGCTTTAATCATTGCCTTGGCTTGCAATAAGTTCCCCAGTAAGAAACACATCATTTTTATTACATCACCAGAAAGCTGCCATCCGAATAATTCTTTCATAGGTGAAAATTCTGATGAGAAAAGTGCTACAACTATAAAATCTTTCAGGAAAAAAATGACTAAAGCCATACCTATAACAATTGGAATAACTGTAAGATACCCGTATAAAATTTCGTTTTTTATATCTTTTTTCGAGAAAGTTTCAGCAAGCTTGGGCAAATAATATATTCTCAGTGCAGTTGTAATAACCATCAAATACATAGTAGAAATCTGCCATATTGCTTGCCAATATCCTGCCTGTTCCCACCCCAAAGAATTTCCTATATTATTCCTAATTATTATTTGGGAGATTGGTACAACTGCGGCAGAAGTGAGAGCCATTGCTGTATAACCTAATAATTTTTTAAATAAACCTCTATCAAAAGAAGATCTGAAATTTTTTATTGTTATTAAATGATGATTTCTGAGCTTCCAAATAACTACAAAGAAAATAATTGACTGATTAGTAGCTAAAGCAATTAGAGCACCATGTAAACCAAAAAAAACAACAAATAATGTAGTAAAAATCAGACTATAAATGCTTTGAATAATATTTATAATAATAAAAGCACTTATTTCTTTTAAACCGTTTAGTATAGATAGTATTAAATTATTTAAAACAAATAATATGACAGTAAAACCAAAAACAATAAAAACATATGTATAATCTTCTGATTTCAAGAAATAAAAGGATAAAAATTTAGATGTCCCTATAATTAATATGCCGGTTATTAAAGAGCACATTAAACTAATTTTTAGAGAAGTGCTAAATAACAAACTTAACTGTTTTGTATCTCTTTTAGACTGTGCTGAATATTTTACAACACCTTGGTTTATTGCACCACTGGCAACAGTGTTTGAAATTTGAACAAAATTTCTGAATTGCCCAATAATTGCCAAACCTGAGGAACCAACATATACAGCAACTGCCTTATTAATCACAATTCCTGAAATAACTTTTATTACAGTAGAAATAAAAGTTAGTAAAGAAGTCTTAAATAAATTCATTAATTATTCTTACTATTTTCTCTGTATTTTCCAAACTCAGGACTCCGCTTATAGGTAAACTCAATACTTCTTTATGTATTTGTTCGCTTATAGGGTAACTTTTATTATTCCACTCTCTATAAGCTTCTTGCTTATGTGGAGGGATTGGATAGTGGATGAGTGTTTGAATACCGTTATCCATAAAATATTTTTGTAGTTTATCTCTTTTATCTGTTCTTATTACAAACAAGTGCCAAACATGATTTTTATAATTTTGAATTTTGAGTTTTGAATTTTTAATTGGGAGAATAATGTTTGGATTTTTTATATTTTCTATGTAGTAGCTTGCTATTTCTCTTCTTTTTTCTATTTCATTGTCAAGGTATTTTAATTTTACTCTAAGCATAGCAGCCTGTATCTCATCGAGTCTGCTATTGACACCCTTATAAAGATTCTCATATTTTTTGTGACTACCATAATTACCCAGTGCTCTTATAGCATTTGCTAAATCTTCATCATTGGTCGTCACTGCTCCGCCATCACCTAAGGCTCCTAGATTTTTTCCAGGATAAAAGCTAAATCCACTAGCATCACCTAAATTTCCTGCTTTTTTGTCGCCGTAATATGCACCGTGAGCTTGTGCTGAGTCTTCTATGGCTTTTAGATTATATTTTTTTGCTATTTCATTTATTCTGTCCATTTGGCACGTTTGTCCATAAAGATGTACAGGCATTATAGCTTTCGTTTTGGTAGTGATTTTACTTTCTATTTTGTCGGGGTCAATTAGATAAGTATTAATATCGGGCTCTACCAAAACGGGTGTTAAATTGTTTTCAGATATTGCTAATATAGAGGCAATATAGGTATTAGATGGGACAATTACTTCATCTTCATCGCATAAAAATCCCAATTCTTTATAGGCTCTTAAAATTAAAGTGAGTGCGTCAAGTCCGTTTGCCACACCAATCGCATATTTCGTACCGCAATATTCAGCAAACTCTTCTTCAAAAGCTTGATACTCTTTACCTTGTATGTACCAGCCGCTGTCAATTACTCTATTGCATGCCTCTTTTAATTCATCTATATATTGCGTATTTATTTCCTTCAAATCTAAAAATGGTATCATTTCAACCTTTCTTTGCATTCATTGCATACCAAAGAGGAATCACACTTTTTTCCACACTTGCATATATAGCCCATATGTTTTGCAGGATTTCCAAACCAAAGCTCCTGTTTGCCAATATCTTTTGTAACGACACTACCAGCGCCCACCATTGAATGCACTCCAACAACTAATCCGCACAATAGTGTGCTATTAGCACCTATTGAAGCGCCTTTTTTTATAATTGTTTTAGAAAACTCCTCAGGATGCTGCTTTGATCTTGGTGCAAAATCATTGGTAAACGTTGCATTCGGTCCAATAAAAACATCATCATCAATAGTTATACCGTCCCAAATCTGAACGCCATTTTTTATTGTTACATTATTACCAATAGCAACATCATTTTCAATAAATACATTCGAACATATGTTACAGTTGGAACCAATAGTTGCCTTTTTTAAAATAACACAAAATTGCCAGATATTTGTATTTTCTCCAATATTTTGCGTTTGAACATCCGCTAATTTATGAATCATCTTTTATCCTTTTAATAAACTCAGTATAATCTCTTATATAATCTGACTCATCATAATAACCATCAGCAAAAACAACTAGTACGCAATCAGGGCTAAAATCATACATTTCCCGCCAAACAAATTTATCTATTAATAATCCTATGTCAGGGGAGTTTAGTTCAACATATTCTTTACTTTTACCATCATCAAATAAAAATTTACAACTTCCTTTAACACACACAGCTACCTGTTTTAAACTTTTATGCGCATGGAAACCCCGCCGCACGCCTTCTTTTGTACCAAAAATATAATATACTCTTTTGATCTCAAAAGGTATCTCCTTATATTGCTCTAAAGCTATCAAAGATCCCCGATCATCACCCTTAATATTAAAATTTAAAGTTTTTACTTGCATCACCTGTCCTTAGTTTGATTATCTCTTATTAAATCTTGCAGATACTTGCCATATCCATTTTTTGAAAAAGTTTCAGCAACTTTTTTAACATCTTCTGTTTTGAGCCACCCTTTTCGCCAGGCTATCTCTTCCAAACACGCTACTTTAAAACCCTGCCTTTTCTCTATCGTCTCTACAAACTGAGCAGCCTCCAGCAAACTTTCATGAGTTCCTGTATCAAGCCATGCATAGCCGCGTCCCAATAGCTCTACATTCAGATCATTTTTTTCAAGATAAGCTTGATTTACACTTGTAATTTCAAGCTCTCCTCTGTGCGAAGGTTTCACATTTTTTGCGATTTCCACAACATCACTATCATAAAAATAAAGCCCTGTCACAGCATAACTGGACTTAGGTTTTTTAGGCTTTTCTTCTATACTAATTGCTTTATTATTTTCATCAAATTCTACCACACCGAATCTTTCGGGATCAGCCACCTGGTAACCGAATACAGTTGCGCCGCCACTCTGAGTGAGCTGTGATGAGTGATCAGTAAGCGGAGATGAGTGACCCGTGATTTGTGAAGATTTGTCATTTTTTCGGTGGTTAGAATCTTCCCCTTCTATTTTATTAACAGCTTTGTTTAATTTATCCGTAAGTCCCTGACCCCAAAATATATTATCACCAAGAATAAGCGATACATTATCATTTCCAATAAAATCTTCACCAATAATGAAAGCCTGAGCAAGACCATCCGGCGACGGCTGTACTGCATAACTGAGATTAATCCCGTAATTACTGCCATCTCCCAAAAGGTTAATATAACCCTGCTGATCTTCAGGTGTAGTAATAATCAGAATATCCTGTATTCCTGCAAGCATCAATACTGACAAAGGGTAATAAATCATCGGCTTGTCATATATCGGAAGAAGCTGTTTTGAAACTCCTTTTGTAATAGGGTAAAGCCTCGTTCCGCTGCCTCCGGCGAGGATTATACCTTTCATACGTGCCTCCGTAAATTAGTAATCAGTAAACAGTAAGCAGTAAGCAGTAAGCAGTGAGCAGTAAGCAGTGAGCAGTGAGCAGCATATACCATTTTTTTACTTTTTTATTCATAACTACTAACTTTTTAAAGATTACTGCTTTTATTTTTTATATGTTTAATCAGCCCAATAAGCATTTTTCTTATATTAACAATACTCGTTTCAATATTATCAATATTTTTAACAAAATCTAATTCTTTAGCAATGTATATTTGCGTATCAAGTTCTGACAATGAACCTAAAGCAAAATATAAAAAATGAATATACTCTTTTGTAGAAAGTCTTGCACTTCCTTCAGCAATATTAGAAGGTATGGAAACAGCTGAGCGTTTTATTTGAGAAGTTAAACCATATTTCTCTGACATGGGAAAATCATTTACCGTTTTGTATACAAGCTTAACAAGCTCTATACTTTCTTGCCAAACTTTAAGGTCTTTGTGAGTTTTTATATTATCACTCATTTTTATCCTTTTCCTGAAAACTTTTATATATAAACAAATTACTCTTTACTGATCACTGTTTACTGTTTACTGTTTACTGCTCACTCTTCACTGTTTTCCAAGACGGCTTCTATCATACTTTTTTCTGAGCGGCTCCCACCACCACTTATTATCCAAATACCATTGTATTGTCTTTTTTAATCCGGTGTCAAATGTTTCTTCCGGTTGCCAGCCTAATTCCTTTTGAATTTTGCTTGCATCTATTGCATATCTCATATCGTGCCCGGGGCGATCTGTTACAAAAGTTATAAGTTCCTTATAACTTTCAAGTGATGAATTATGAGTTATGAGTTTTGAATTGTTTTTAACCGGATATAATTCGTCTAACAGTTCACAGATTCTTTCAACAACTTCTATATTTTTCTTTTCATTATTTCCACCAATATTATATGTTTCACCAATCTTGCCCCTTGTTGCAACAAGCAGCAGTGCCCTTGCATGGTCTTCTACATAAAGCCAATCTCTTATTTGCTCACCCTTGCCGTAAACAGGCAGTGATCTGCCTTCCAAAGCATTAAGAATCATCAGAGGGATTAACTTTTCAGGGAAATGGTAAGGACCATAATTATTTGAACAATTAGTGATCACTGTAGGCAAACCGTATGTTCTGTTCCATGCCCTTACAAGATGATCAGAGCTTGCTTTACTTGCAGAGTAAGGTGAACTGGGGTCGTAAGGGGTATTTTCAGTAAACAAATCATTTGTATTTCCCAAGTCACCATAAACCTCATCTGTGGAAATATGATGAAATCTGAAAATTTCTTTTTTATTGTCAGGGAGATTATTGTAATAACGCCGTGATTCTTCCAGTAAGGTATAAGTACCAATAATATTCGTATTAATAAAATCCATCGGTCCATCTATTGATCGATCAACATGAGATTCCGCTGCCAAATGCATTATAATATCCGGCTTATACTGAATAAAAATATTTCTGGTTGTTTTAGCATCACAAATATCAGCTCTCTCAAAAAAATACCTGTCGCTCTTGCTGACCTCGGATAATGAGTCAAGATTACCGGCATATGTAAGCTTATCAATATTTATTACAGAATGTCCTGTATCTTTAATAATATGCCTTACAACTGCCGAGCCTATAAATCCTGCTCCGCCGGTGACAAGAAATTTCATATCACTACTCCTTTTTATATTTGTCCAGCATCAGCCAGCCGGTGTTGAAAAAATAGCGGCGAAAGCCGGAATGCTTTCGCAAATGTTTAATTTTGAATTTTAAATTTTGAATTAAAGATAAAGTCATTTGTTTCCCTGGGCAGATTTTATTATACTTGTTAGCAGCTTTATTATCTCATCCAAATCCTTAATGAGGCTTTGTACATTTGTATCCGCACCGTCAAGATAGTTTGTAGCTATAAGTAAATCAATCCAATATTTTGTCTCTCTCGATTCCTTACTTGCTATACTCATCTTCGCAATAAAGTCTGCTTTGCTCTGCCCTGCTTGCGCTTCGTTTATATTAGCTCCTATGGAAGTGCCTGCTCTCAAAAGCTGTTTGGACAAAACATACTCTTTCTTCTCATCACACAAGCATTTACATAGTTTTACTATACGAACTGAAAAGTCAAATGCTTTACTCAAGATAATATTTTCTTTTTTCATATCATTTTTAACTCAAAATTAAGCATTCAAAATTAAAAATTAACGCGCTATCTCTCAATCTTTTCACCTCTTACGTCTCACGTCTAACATTTTACGTCTAACGTTTAACGTTTCACGTTTCACGTTTCAAATACCAATCATATATTTTCTTAATACCCTGCTTAAGTTCAACTTTATGTTTCCATCCTAAAGAATGTAATTTTGATGGGTCAGTTAGTTTTACCGGTGTGCCGTCAGGTTTGTCGGTATTGTAATAGATTTCCCCTTTAAAGCCGACGATTTGTTTTATTAACTCGGCTAACTCTTTTATGCTTATATCAATGCCAGTGCCGATGTTCAAATGAGTATTGCGAATTTCATTCGCACTCTCATTTGATAATTTTGAA
>Ga0079289_100525_pt1 | contig 7731 bp, 4 predicted proteins | sample Wag42014_10_20_FD_76336 | JGI IMG/M metagenome (GOLD analysis project Ga0079289, IMG submission 76336) | Deep subsurface shale carbon reservoir microbial communities from Ohio, USA - Utica-2 Time Series 2014_10_20 ...
ATCCATAAGTAAAACCGCCGGATCATTTGCAAGGGCTCTGACAATAGCAATCCTTTGTCTCATTCCCCCTGAAAGTTCATAAGGATAACTATCCCTGAACTGCTCAAGGCCTACAAGCCTCAGATATTCTTCAGCAATCTTCCTGGATTCCTTCCTATCCATACCACTCATATCCAACCCAAATGTCACATTGTCCATGACCGTCCGCCAGGGAAACAGGGAATATTCCTGAAAGACCATTCCCCTGCGTGGGTCAGGAGAGGTTATCGTTTCGCCATCCAGCAGTATCCTGCCCGAATCCGCCCTGTCCAATCCGGCAACAATTCGCAAAAGGGTAGTTTTTCCGCAACCTGATGGACCAATGATACAGACAAACTCACCATCCTTCACCTCAAAATTGACATCCCTGAGAGCATCGGTAGCCTCTCCTTTATCCTTCTCAAAACTCTGCCCCACATTCTCAATCACAAGTCTGCCCATTTAAACAACGACTCCTTTTCTCCATTTGAGCAATTTCCCGTCCACATACCAGCGGAAAATACGATCTATCAACAATCCCAAAAAGCCCAGAATAAGCATATAGACCAGCACGAAATCCATCTGGTGCAGATAATAATGCCACCAAATCTTGTATCCCAGACCGTTTTTACTGACACCGAACATCTCAGCTGCTACCAGACACATCCAGCCAACACCCATTGCGATTCGTATTCCAGAGGCTATGGAAGGAAGAGAATAGGGCAGAGCAACATGCCTGATAAGTGAGGTGCTCTTCATGCAACCAAGTACCTTGCCAGCTTCCACATAAACCCTTGATACACTCTTAAAACCCGCTACTGTATTAATTATTATAGGGAAAACTGCGCCCACAAAAACAACAAATCCGGCAGATTGGTGGGTCAGACCGAACCACACAATTGCAAAGGGAATCCATGCAAGAGGAGGAATAGGACGTACAATCTCGATTAAGGGGTCAGTAATCCTGTCCACTGTTTGGAACCATCCCATTGCAATACCTATGGGGATACCCACTATTAGTGCTGATATTATACCTATTCCAAAATGCAACAGGCTTATACCAATATCTGTAAACAGAACACCCCTTTCAACTATGGTGATAAAGGAATAAACTACATCGGTAAAACTCGGAAGAATAAATGTGTTCCCTATAACAAAATCAGCTATCAGTTGCCATATAATAATGGCTGTTACCAGGGAAATGATTTCTATGCCTTTTTTTGAAACCGGTTTGGTTTTCATAATTCCTCCGAAAAATGTGTGGAGATAGAAATCCCCACTTCCGGCGACCTATAATCAACAGGTCCTTAAAAAGTTTACTGTTTTTATTCAGCTGTAGCCTGCTCGTAGAAGCTCATGTCAAACATGTCTGCCCGAGTGAATTCTTCATTTACATAGCCAAGTTCATACTGGATCTGTGCATAGTCCACAGTGGATTCTGCAATAATAGTAGGATCAGCAATCAATTGACCATCCCAATCTTCCAGGGAAGCACGGATTACATCAACATCCCATCCCTGCCTGTCTGCATAGAGCTGTGCAACTTCATCCTGGTTTTCGTTACTGTATTCTGTACCCTTTATATGGGTCTTTACAATCTCAGTCACCAGATCGGGATGATTGCGTATCAGGTCTCCGCTTACAACAACCACACAACAAACATGATCGGGAAGCATTTCACCGGAATATACAACGGACCTGCCGTTGCCCTCCTCTGCAATCAGAGTAGGAGCTGGGTGTGGAAGGAATACTGCATCTACCTGTCCTGCAGATATCGCAGAGATTGCATCACCGGGACCCATTGCTTTTATGTCAACGTCATTATCCGGATCAATACCATTATCTTTCAGCCAGTTACGCAGGATCGTATCCTGAATTGTGCCCGGTGGGAAGGTTGCAATGTCTAAGCCTTTGAGATCATCAGGACCTTCATAGGTAATATCAGGACGCAGGACAAGATCGGACCCCTGGGAATTCGCAGCTGCTACTATTTTGGCATCAAGGTCACTGGCCAGAGTTGCCACAAAAGGAGCCGCCCCTACATAGGCCACATCCAGATCTCCTGCAAGCATGGATTGCATTTCAGGAGCGCCGGTCGGGAATTCATATTCTCTCACATTTTCCACACCATAGGGAGCAAGATCCTCTTCCCACCATCCCTTTTCCTTGGCGGTCATATAGGCAAGCTGATGTGTACTCGGCTGGTATCCTATATTGAGAGTGCTCACATCAGGCACTTCTTCGGTGTCTTCCTGAGAAGTGCAACCTGCGAGAAAGACTCCGCCTGTTACCATAAGCATTAATATCAGTATTGTATTGATTCTTTTCATAAGTAACCTCCATATTATATTTTCAGTGACAATATTACTATATAGCCAATATAGTAGATTGACAAAGAACCTTATTTATAACTTGCCTTTTTTCACAAGATAATATCCTAAAAGTATTAATAAGAGAGGATTTATAGCCTTTAAAAGACATTTATTTTCAGCAGGTGGAAAAATGAGTATTGCAGACAAAGTTATCGAATCAGCATTTGAATCCGATGAAGCGTTCCAGCATACTTTATTGAAGGTCATCAAGGAGGACCTGGGTCTTACAGCGATAGAATTTTCCGAGCATTCCTCCATTCCACCAAGTACCCTTTACAAACTTATGTCCGGCAACCGGGAACCAAATTTACGCACGATGCGCCAGATCGTGAAAACCATAAAGAAACTCGAAGGCTATGAGGGCGGTGAATTCATAGCAGTAATAGCATCCCGTCCGGTACTGGATAACATTAAAGAGACAAAACGGAAAATTCACGGGAACCTGTGCACCATACGTGAATATGCGGCTACCTCCATGGAAGAAGCGATCATTGCGGCTGTGCGGGCTGAAAGGGAAGGGGCAAGGGCACTTGTTTGTGCACCTATCGTAAGCCCTACAGTGGAAAAAATCATCAAAATACCCGTATCCACCATTATGCCAAGGGATAGTCTTCTCGAGGCAATCGAGAATGTGGCACGAAAAATGGAAATGGAATAAAAAAAGAAAAGAAGAGCGCTTTTGTAAGCGCTCATATTCTGGCATTACCTGCCCAGCATGGAACGCAGGGATTCTGCGATCTCAGCGAATTTGGCAGTTCCGCCTGTGGCAAATATGTAGGCTGCACCTCCACCAACTACAAGGAGAAGGCCACCAAGGACATACCATACAATACTTGTTCCCTCTTCCACATCCAGAGTTGTTGAAAGGCCGCCTGCCTTTACAAGATAGGTACCTGGCTCACCTGCAGTAGAGGTGAATTCAACGGTTGTGGAATTGTTCTGCTCAAGAGTGATTTCCTGACTGTCTGTCACATTATCATTGATCGATAACTCGACAGTGTAGGTGCCCTTTGCATTACCCGTGTTGGTCGAGTCAAGCATTACCGTGAATTCCTCACCGGCAGTGGCAGGTGAGGGTTCGATCCTCAGATTACTGAAGTCAAATTTTGCTGCCAGTTCATTGACCTTGATGTTCAATTCTGCATCAAGGTAGCCATCCACCCTGGCTTCCAGCTTGTGGGTACCGGGCTCTTTGGGATTGTAGGTTATGGTGCCGTCCTCATCAGTCTTACCCAGGGATTGGCCGTCAAAGAATACCTCGGCATCCTCCAGTGGTTCTGAACCTATTGCCTTGACCACAGAGATGGTTATCGGTGTACCCTCAAAGACTTCCTCCGGGGAAACTTCGATACTGATCTTTTTGCTTTCATCCTCAGGAGATATCACTTCAAAGTTCCCTTCTGATGAAACATAACCTTCCTTTTGCGCTGTTGCAGTAAAGTTCCCGGCCTCATCAGCATCATACTCGAAAACACCTTCATCTGAGGTGGTTCCGACCTTTTCACCATCAATTAGTATCGATGCATCCTTGATAGCTGCTCCACGGGAGGTTACTGTGAAAGTGATCTCCTCACCTTCGACAACGGTGGTTGGCTCGATATCAATGTTCAGGGATTCATCGGGTTCGGTTTCCACTTCAACGAATGGGTAGTAACGGACAGTACTGCTGTCATCGGCAACCTTGAACTTGATCTCGCCCATGATGTCGATGGTGCTGTCTTCATCAAGGTCTATGTCATCTTCATTTTCCAGAGTAATTGGATTCGTACTAGTGACTTCCATCTCCCCAAATGTATCGCCATCGTCGACTTCCAGGTAATCTTCGGATATCTGGAAGATACCTTCGACAAAGACTGCACTTGTTTCAGTACCGCTGAATACATTATTGAAATGGACAACGATTATTGGGACATCGTCTTCACTGCCAAGATCTTTCTCATAAACATATTCATCGTTGGAAGATATTACACCCGAGTCAACTTCATCTCCATCCCGGGTCAGTTCAACCATTACTCTTTCACCATTAACATCAATTTCCCGGATATTAAGGGTATAACCTTCTTCCAGAATCAGGGAAGATCCGGTATAAACCGATTTTTCATCGTCCTCGTCTATCAGGACCTTTGAAAGCTGACCGTTGGACATTAGATCTGAATCATAGGTTTCATCTCCGAACTCACTTTCATTATAGCTGGCAAAATATTTCTCGGCCATGAAACCTATTACATTATATTTACCCCAGTTATTGTGTTCAAACTCTACAGGTACAGGTTCAGCTTTATAAGTTAGATTTCCTTCATCAATTGACCGTCCATCGTATTCCACAGTAAGAGATTCACTGCTTACCCCCTCATCTATGTCATAATAGAAACCTTCGAAGTTCAATGGAGTCCAGGTGAATCCCTGTTCTTCAGCAATGGTACCTCTGAGTTCATAGGTACCGGGTTCGGACATGTCGACAAAGGGTGCAAATCTCAATACATCACTATCGTCTGCTACTATGAATTTGAGTTTGCCCATGAGGTCAATAATGTCACCTTCTTCAAGGTTGATATCTCCTTCCTCATTTTTCATTTCTATTTCAGTCTTACTTACACTGGAAATCGTCATCTCACCGTATTCATCGTCTTCGTCAATTTCCACATAGTCATCGGAAATCTGGAAAATACCGTCTATGGAAACAACATTTGTCTCAGTACCGCTGAATACGCTATCAATGTGTACTGCAATTAAGGGTACATCTTCCACACCTCCAAGGTCCTTTTCATAAACATAGGTTTCACCGGAGGAAAGGATTGCATCATCTACCTCATCTCCATCTTTGGTCAGGCTCATCCATACGCTGTTCCCGTTTACGTCCACCTGCTGGATATTGAGGTTGTAACCTTCCTCAAGAGCCAGAGATGACCCGGAGTAGATGGATTCGTCATCATCTATATCCAGAAGAACCTTTGCTAAGATGCCGTCTGACATCAGGCTGAGGTCGCTATCTACAATAGATGCAGATGTATTTTTATAACCAGCAAAATATCGCTCTGCCATGAAGCCTATGATCTGGTAATTGTCCCAGCCAGTGTACTCAAATTCCTTGGATATAGGATTGGTACTATACACAAGTTTATCTTCCTTTATCTCACGACCATCGACATCAATCTCAATTGTCATTGACTCGGAAGTGTCGCCTGTGTCAAGGTCATAGTAGAAACCGGAGAAACTGCGGCCATCCCATGTGTAAGTGGTGGATTGGTTTGCTTCTTCATCCCAGATACGGTTGCCCCAGTAATATGTAGAAGATTGGATGGTTACTGTATATTCCGAAGAATTTACTTCAAATGTACCATCTGAAGCAAAGAATTGGTACGTATGGTTTCCTTCATCAAGAGATGTAGTGTTATATGAATAATCCACTCCATCCACTGGATCGTTGGATGAGACCTTACTCATATTATAAGTGTCATCACCTATTTTAACCCACACACGATCAGACTCGTTGTTGTCCTGATCTGTATATGTTGCATTGAAATAGATGAGTGAACCGGCGACATCGGATTCATATTCGACAGTGCCATTAATTTCAGGAGGGTGGTTTGATACATCAGAAACAAAGCTTGTTTCAGGTGATTGCACTGTTTCAGTTCCGTCGGATGCTTCGAAATAGTAATAATGCGTACCTTCGGGGAAGCCCGACATATTGAATGTATATTCCTTGCCGTTAGTGTAATTAGTGTCCCCATTATCCACCGGGTCCATTTCATAATCAATGCCGTTTATGTAAACCAAAACAGGAGATACAGGTTCTTCATTATCAGGATCGGTATAAGTTACATTGAAATAAAATGTAGTTGTTGTGGATCCGTTTGGAGGTGAAACAGAACCTTTTAACTGGGGTGCATTATTATTATTATTATTATTATTATTACTACTCACCGTAAATGAATTAGTAGAAGTTTCTGCTGCATCTGTTCCGTCAGAAGCTGTAAAATAATATTCATGCAAACCTTCGGGGAAGCCCGACATATTGAATGTATATTCCTTGCCGTTAGTAGTGGTAGTATCAGAGAGGTCTGATTCATACATTTCATATTCGGTTCCGTTAATAGTTACATTTACAAAAGTTGCACTGTCATTATTTTCATCTGTAAAAGTAACTGTGAATTCAAATTCTGTAGAATTATTACCCGGTGGTGGTGATACGCCTTCGTTGCTAAGAGATGGTTTTGTGTTCAAAATAGTAAAAGTTCCACCTTCAGAAGGGCCGGTTTCTCCTGCAGCAGTAGCTGTGAAACTGTATTGATGGGAATCATTTGCAACACTTGAATCAGGGGTTGTGCCGGGAGTGAAATCAAAAGTGAAGTCCTTACCGTCACTATAGTTAATGTCACCAGAATCTGATTCGCTCATCTCATAGTCAATATCATCAATCGTGACATTAACAGAAATTGAATCATTATCTGCATCACTGACATTTGCAGTGAATGTAAAAGTATCTCCTACGTAACCATCAGGTGGTGTTACACCGCCATCATTGAATGTGGGCGCAGCAGCAGCCGCCACTCCGCAACCCATTCCAATTATCATCAATCCTACCAATAAAATCTTAAATCCGGTTTTCATACCATAATCTCCTTTGTATAATCATATCCGATCTGATGTTCCTATATGTAAATAGCCTTTTCGAGTAATAGCAAAGTTTGTCTTATCTTTGCCGATTAAGTTAATATCCGCATCAATGTCAACAGTTTCTCCTACAACAGTTAAATATGATTCGGTCTGTAACGCCTCGAACATATCCCTTGAAATCGTTACCAATAACTCGAAATCCCCGCCTGAATACAGCGCCAGTTCCAGGGCTTCTTGCTTGCTTGAAGCAATTTCAAACACACGCCTGTCTACTGGCAGCAACTCTTCCCTCAGGACAAACCCCACCTCATTGACCGAAGCAAGATCATACAGCGACAGTGCCAGCCCGTCACTGGTATCCATGGCAGAGGTCACAGCACCGCTTTTTGCAAGCATCCTGCCCTCGGCAATCCGGGGTACGGGTTCCAGAAGGGGTTTCATGAAATCGCTGTCAATATCCATATTTTTCAGATAGGCTTTCAGGGCTGCCCCGGCTGCCCCAAGGGTGCCGGTAACACATACCAGATCTCCCGGTTTTGCCCCTTTGCGGGTGAGAAGTTCTTCTTTGGAAACCCTGCCCAGAGCAGTTCCCGTGATGGTAAGTTCCTCATGGGAATCCACATCTCCTCCGATTACCGAAGTTTCGCAGAATTCTGCACAATCCCGCATTCCCCGGGCAATTTCCCGGCTGTCCTCCAGAGACATGTTTTGGGGATAGCCC